>Ga0315336_1004354_pt1 | contig 16983 bp, 9 predicted proteins | sample ASW5metaG_FD_204512 | JGI IMG/M metagenome (GOLD analysis project Ga0315336, IMG submission 204512) | Ammonia-oxidizing marine archaeal communities from Monterey Bay, California, United States - ASW #5 | ecosystem: Environmental > Aquatic > Marine > Intertidal zone | place: USA: California...
CGAAGCAGCGGTCATTTGTATTTGCGTTCCTCTGGAAAACGATCATAACAAGGATCAAACATTTTTGCATAAAGATGTCTCAAACTCCTCGACTCCGATGATCCACCCCGCCGGCGCTGCTAGAATGGCCGCTTCGTGCCGGCACAGAAAATCGTCATCTATCCCGGATCCTTTGATCCGCCAACCAACGGACATTTAGATCTGATTGAGCGAGCATCCAAGGCTTTCGCGCACGTCGTCGTCGCAACGCTGAGAAACGATTCGAAGCGGCCGCTATTCACTGTCGCTGAAAGACTCGAGATGTTGCGCGAGGTCGTCGAGCCCTTTGGCAACGTATCGGTCGACAGCTTTGAAGGGCTGTTGGTCGACTATGCGCGTAGTCGCGGGGCTAAGCTGATCCTTCGCGGCATCCGCGCGATCTCTGACTACGAGTACGAGTTGCAGATGGCGTTGATGAATCGCAAGCTCTATCCCGAGCTCGAGACGATCTTCATTCCGGCGGCTGAGTCATACAGCTACTTGAGTTCGCGTTTAGTTAAAGAGGTCAGTGCGTTGGGCGGCGAAATCGACGATGTGGTCCCGCCGACGGTCGCCCGCAGACTCCGCGAAAAACACAGTAAGCTGTAGGCTTATGCAGCTTTCAGAGAGAATTGGGCGGATCAGCGAGTCCGCCACGATGGCCGTTTCGGCCGAAGCCGCCCGCTTGAAAGCCGAAGGCGTCAACGTGATCGCGTTTGCGGCGGGCGAGCCTGATTTCGGAACTCCCGAGAACATCAGGGAGGCCGCCAAGCGAGCACTCGACGAAAATTTCACTAAGTACACAGCAGCCGGCGGAATCCCTCAGCTTAAGCAAGCGATCGTCAAGTGGCATAGCGAGAACCTGGGGACCGACTACGGTCCTACGGAGTGCTTGGTCAGCGTGGGCGGCAAACACTCCATCTTCAACACGGTGGCCGCCTTGGTCAACGAGGGCGATGAAGTAGTGCTGCCATCTCCCTACTGGGTCACGTTTTATGACGTGGTCAACTACCACGGCGGAAAGTGCGTCGACGTCAATACCAGCGAAGCGAACGGCTTTCGACTCTCGGCCGAAGACGTCGAGCGGGCGCTTACGCCGAAGACAAAGATCGTTATCGTGAACTCGCCCAGCAACCCGAGCGGGGCCGTCGTAGAGCGCGAAGAGTTCGAGAAGATTTACAAGATCGTCTCCGGTCACGGAGCGGTGCTGTTGGCGGACGAGTGCTATAGCCACTTCGTATACGATGGCGACCCGTTTTCGATCGGATCTGTCGCCGGTGCCAAGCCCAACGTGGTCGTGATTGGTTCGCTTTCGAAAACGTTCGCGATGACTGGCTGGCGACTTGGTTACGCTCTGGCGCCCCAACCGCTGATCAGTGCGATTAACAAGCTTCAGAGCCACACAACATCGAACCCGACTTCGTTCGTGCAGAAGGGCGCGATCGAAGCACTGACTGGACCGCAGGATTCGATTCCGCAGATGCTGGCGCAGTATCGTGAGCGCCGCGACTTTGTTGTGCCCACGCTCCGGGATATCCCCGGTGTGAGCTGCCCGGAGCCGGGCGGGGCATTTTACGCGTATCCTAACATCAGCTCGACCTTCGGTAGAGGTGGCATCAACACCGCGATCGACTTTGCGACTCAGCTACTCAAGGTGGCTCATGTCGCGGTTGTCCCAGGCGAGGCCTTCGGCACAAACGAGCACGTGCGGATCTCGTATGCGGCCTCGATGGAGGACCTGAAAGAGGGCCTCTCGCGGATGCGCAATTTCATCACGAACCTCTCGTGAGCGACCTATACCCGTTCAAGTTGGCCCCAAGGCTCGTTCCCAAGCCATGGGGTCGGCGAGACCTGACGCCGTTCTATGGCGTTCAAGCCGAGCCCGTCGGCGAAGCATGGTTTCACTTCGAAGAGAATGTCGTCACGAATGGGCCTTTGGCGGGGTTTTCGATCGCGGAGTTGATGGTTCGTTTCGGTAAACGGCTGATGGGTTCGGCCTGGGAGCCCCTTCCATTTCAGCGTCGATCCGCCGGCGATCTGCGCGGGGAAAGCGATTCGCAACCGTACTTTCCGATTCTGACCAAACTCTTGTTTACCGAAGAGAGTTTGTCGGTCCAGGTACACCCGAATGACGAGTATGCTTTCGCGAAGACGGGCGGCGCCGGCAAGACCGAGATGTGGTACGTGGTCGATGCGCGGCCGGGCGCGAGGGTCGCACTTGGTCTAACCCAGCCTCTGGTTGGTGAAGCCCTCGGCGCCGCGGCTGTCTCAGGAGCGATCGAAGACTATCTCAACTGGATTCCCGTTCAGGCCGGCGACACGCTTTTCGTGGAAGCCGGCTTGGTCCACGCGCTCGACGCGGGGTTGACGATATGTGAGATTCAACAGAATTCTGACATCACCTATCGCTTCTACGACTGGGGACGGACGGATTCGGCTGGCAAAACACGAGAGCTCCATATCGACGACGCGGTAGCCTGCATCCGCCACGATCTTCGAGCGGACGTTATGCGCGGCGAGCAGAGATTGGCGAACTGCCCCTACTTCGTCACCGACAGGCTCACTTGGGGATCGGATTTCGCATATCAACCCGATCGAGCGCACGCTCAGCTCTTAATGGTCACCGACGGCGACGGATTTATTTGCGGTAAGCCTTTTCGGCGCGGAGACGCCTACTTGGTTCCCGCCGAAGCGGAGGAGTTTCACGTCGAAGTTAGTCGCGACGCCACCGTCATTCGGGCGTATCGCCCTTGAAAGGCGCGTTCTCCGGGCCGCCTGCGCAAGCGGGCGGTATTCCTGTTCGAGCTGTGACTCTCGCCAGGGCATTGGGAACGCACGCTGCTGAAGCAAGGTGCACGGAGTCCCGCGCAACCTGGGTAGGATGACTACGCCGCGGCCCTACGCTGAGTCGCCGCAAGACGCTCCGCGACAAATTCCCGCGTCTGCTTCGCTGACTCCAGCTTAATGTCCTCGTAGCCGCGAATCTGGTCCGGAGCGTTAGCAATCTCGAGCGCCGTTTCAAGCGACAACGAACTTAGGCGCGAAATTACCGACTCCACGTTTTCGCGGTACCAGTCGACCAACGCCCGTTCTTCGCCGCGCACTTTGGCATAGCCGAAGACATCGAGCGGCGTTCCCCGCAGGAACTTGAACACGCTCATCGTCTTGAGTACTGGCCTGAACCAGGGTCCAAGAGTGAGCTTGTTCTTCAGGCCCATCGCACGCAGCAGCGGCGGATGGAAATGGTAAGAAACCGCTCGCGCGGCCTGGAATGTGTCGCCGATCTGGGCAAAAAACGCCGGGTCGGTCTGCAAGCGCGCGACCTCGTACTCATCCTTGTACGCCATGAGCTTGTACAAGTTGCGGGCCACGGCTTCAGCTAGCGCTTCATCGGCTTTGCGCACCTGCTCGACGAACGAGCGATACCGCTCGGCATAGGCGGCGTTCTGATAAACCGTCAGGTCCGCGACCCGCGCCGCGATGAGCTCATCAAGAGTCCGAGGCTTCACTTCGGGCGCGTCGTTCGAGAGGTAGCGCTCGATGGTGGATGGGTCCTCGGCGTACTGGCGTCCCCAGGCGAACGCCTGCAAGTTCCGCTCGACCGCTATACCGTTGAGTTCGATCGCCTGTTCGATGGCATCGGCGGAGATCGGGATGAGCCCCGACTGATACGCGACGCCGGTCAGGAAGATATTCGCGAAGACGTGCCCGCCGAACAACGTCTCGGCGATGTGTGAGGCGTTCGTGAAGATGTTTCCGCCAGGTTTGGTAAAGCGTTCGATCGTGCGGCGGTAGTGGTCTTCGGTCGAGATGATGGTCAGGCCCTTTCGGATCGCGTCGCCCGTCGGGGTCTCATGCAGATTGACCACCGCGACGGTCCTTGAATCAGACGCCATCCTTAGGTTGGTCGCCGACGCCGCGCCCATCACATCGAAGCCCAGCAGCAGGTCGCATGTGCCAAGACCGACCTTGTTCGAACATTCCGCCGGCTCGCTTGACAGCGTCAAATGCGACAACACGGCGCCGCCCTTTTGCGCCAGGCCGGTCTGGTCGAGCGTGGTGGCTTGAAGCCCGTCGATCAACCCGGCCGTCGCGAGCACGGCGTTCATCGTGACGACGCCCGTGCCGCCGACTCCAGGCATCAAGATGTGATATTCCCCGTCGATCTCGACTCGCACGGGCTCGCCGACCGCTGTTTCAGGTAGGTCCGGCAGCGTGCGGCGTTTTAGCCCCGTGTCCTGGTCGACCGTCACCGAAACAAACGACGGACAGTCGCCCATGGCGCAGGTGTAGTCCGAGTTGCAAGACGACTGGTGGATACGAGTCTTGACTCCGTACTCGGTGTCAACCGGACGAAGGGAAACGCAGTTGGCCTTCTTGATGCAATCGCCGCATCCTTCGCAGACACGCTCGTTGATCACCAGCTTGCGGACCGGCTGGACGAGCCGGCCCCGGCTCCGACGGCGACGCTTCTCGGCGGCGCACATCTGGTCGTAGATCATCACCGTGCAGCCTTCGATCTTTTCGAGCTCGCGCAGGGTGTCCTCAAGTTCTTCTCGGGGCCGAAGTTCGGCTAGCTCGGCCAGGTCCGTGACGTCGTCATAGCGGGTCGGATCTTCGGACACGATGACGATTTTCTTTACCCCAACCGCTTCAAGCTCTCTGGTCAATGCCGGAATCCCAATTCCGCCTTGAGCCGTCTGGCCGCCGGTCATCGCGACTGCGTCGTTATAGAGAATCTTGAAGGTGACATTGGCGCCGGATGCGACGGCCGCATTCAGCCCTTGGCGACCCGAGTGAAAGTACGTCCCATCGCCGATGTTCTGAAAAAGGTGTTTGTGGTCGGTGAACGGCGACATTCCGACCCAATGCGCACCCTCGGAACCCATGTGTCCGATGTAGGCAATACCGCGGTTTGCGTGCTGCAATCTCGCGGACATGCCGTGGCAGCCGATGCCGCCGCCCGCGATCTGGCCTTCGAGCACGAGCGTCGAGCGATTGTGCGGGCACCCAGAGCAGTAGCTGGGCGTCCGGCGGGGCGCGTCGGTGAGGGTTTTCTCGTCGAACCGAGCCGCGATCGCTTCAAGCTCGGCGATTCGCCCGTCGTACCCCGGGGCGCCGCCAATCCAGCCAGACAGCACGCGGGTGAGCAATTCGGGGTCTAGTTCGCCGGTCGAGGGGATCAGCAACTCGCCATTGCGACCCGTCTTGCCGTAAACCGCCGGCCGGGGATTGCGGTTGTACAGCATCTCGCGGAGCTGGGTCTCGATGAAGCTGCGCTTCTCCTCTACGACCACAATCTCGTCGAGGCCCGCGACGAACTCGTCAACGATTCGCGGCTCGAGGGGATAGGTCATCCCCAGCTTGAGGACCCGAATTCCCGCCCGTTTGAGACCCCCTTCGTCGAGCCCTACGTTGCGAAACGCCGTTACGAGGTCGTAGTAGGCCTTGCCGGCTGATACGATCCCGATACGGTCGCTGTCCCCCCGACTAGTGATTCGGTTTAAACCGTTCTCGTACGCAAACAGCCGCGCCGCATCGAGCCTGGTGTGCAGAACCTCGTGCTCGAGCTGCAGCGTGTTGGGCACGATCAGCAGTGGCTCGAAGATCTTCTGGTAGGGCTGGCCGCCAACAAGAAACTCTGGGTTCACGATTGAACAGCGCTCGGGCGAGAGCTCCACAGTTGAGCCGCCGTCGCACACGTCTGTGGCGAGTTTGAATCCCGTCCACGAACCGCAAAAACGCGAAAGTGCGATGCCGTATAGGCCAAAGTCAAGGACCTCTTGCGTCGAGCCCGCGACCAACACCGGCATTCCAAAATTTTGGAGTGAGAGCTCACTCTGATGAGGAATCGTCGAACTCTTCGAAATGTGATCGTCGCCGCATAGCGCCAAGGCCCCGCAGTTGGGACCTGTCCCCGCCAAATTCGCATGGCGGAATGCGTCGCCCGAGCGATCAACGCCGGGCCCCTTGCCGTACCAAATGCCCACCACACCGTCCACGTTCGGCCCAGGCATGATGGAGTGGATCTGACTCCCCATCACCGCAGTGACCGCAAGATCTTCGTTGACCCCAGGTTGAAAGTGGACGTTGTGCTGCTTCAGTAGCCCGGCGACACGATTGAGCGCGAGGTCATATCCGCCTAACGGTGAGCCCTCGTATCCCGAGATATACGCCCCAGTCTTGAGTCCCTGGCGCCGGTCTCGCTGCATCTGTTCGATTGGCAGCCGCACCAGCGCCTGGATACCGCTCATGTAGACGAGCCCAGCTTCTAACTCATATTTATCGTCAAGGGAGTACTTGCGAACGACCATATTTATCCCGTTGGTATCCTACCAAGGATCAGGTTAGGGCCAGGGTTTAGGAGACCGATATGGAAATCAGCAAAGCAGCCGTCCTCGGCGCGGGGACGATGGGCTCGCGCATTGCCGCACATTTGGCCAATGCTGGAGTCGACTGTTTGTTGCTCGACATGGCGACGCCGGGCGCCGAGACGCAACAGGTGCGCAACTCGATTGTCCAAAAAGCGTTCAAGGGCCTTGCAAAGTCCCGGCCGCCGGCCTACTTCAACTCCGCGACGCCCGGCCGCATCCGGGTCGGCAATTTTGACGACGACCTCGAACGCATCGGCGACGCGGACTGGATTGTCGAGGCGATCATCGAGAAGGCCGAGCCGAAGCGCGCGCTGCTAGCCAAGGTCGATCAGCTCCGCCGGCCCGACTCGATCGTCACCACGAACACGTCAGGACTCCCTGTGGCCAATCTAGCCGAGGGACTTTCCGACAGCTTCCGCAAGCATTGGCTGTGCACCCACTTCTTCAACCCGCCCCGGCACATGCGACTGATGGAGTTGGTCTCCACGCCCGACACGCTCCCCGGCGTCGCCGACTTCGTCGAGGACTTCTGCGACCGCCGCTTGGGCAAGGTGGTGGTTCGCGCGAAAGATCGCCCCAACTTCATCGGCAACCGCATCTTTCTGTTCGCCATAATGCACACCGTTAAGGTGATGCAAGAGCACGGCCTAACGGTCGAGCAAGTCGACGCGATCACGGGCCCGCTGATCGGCCGGCCGCGCATGGCGACGTTCCGTCTGGCGGACTTTACGGGCATCGATATCTGCGTCTACGTGGCGACGAATCTTCACGAGCTAGTCCCCGAGGACGAAAAGCGCGACGTCTACACGGCTCCCGAGTTCATGCACCAAATGCTGGCGAAGAAGATGCTCGGCGACAAGAGCGGCCAGGGCTTCTATCGACGCGACAAGAAGGCCCCCGGCGGACGGCTTGTGCTCGACCTCGAGACGCTTGAATATCGCGAGATCATCAAGCCCCATTGGGATTCGGTCGGAGTCTCGTCGAAGCTTCCCGATGTCGCCGACCGTATCGGCGCGATGATCGAGGCCGACGACGCAGCCGGTAGGTTCCTTTGGGAGACGTTGAGCGAACTTTTCCTCTACGCCGCTGCACGAATCCCTGAAGTGTGCGACGACATTCTCAGCCTCGACACTTGTCTGACCTCAGGTTTCAACTGGGAACGCGGAATCTTCGACATCTGGAGCCGTATCGGCGTCGAGTCCACCGCGAAGCGCATGGTTGCCGAGGGCAAGGCCCTGCCGGCACTGGTCGAACGCGTGCTTGAATCCGACTCGAAATCCTTCTATGGCGAGGCGGGCGGCGACCGTACGCAATTCGATCTGGCCTCAGGCGAGCACGTCGCCGTAACCGAGACGCCCGGCGTGCTGCGCCTCGAGACGATTCGCAAGGCCGGCGATCCCGTGCGAACGAACCCCGGCGCGAGTCTGTGGGACATGGGCGACGGAGTAGCCCTGCTCGAGTTTCACTCCAAGGCGAACTCACTCAACGAAGACGTGTTCGCCATGATGGCGGAAGGTTTGGAAGAGACGGAGAAGAACTTCGACGCGCTCGTCATCGGCAACGAGGGCTCTTTCTTCTCGTCGGGAGCCAATCTGGCGATGTTGCTTGAGTTGGCAAAGTCCGGCAAGTGGGATGAGATGGACCGGACGATGGCTCGCATCCAGCGTTTGATCTGCGCTCCGCGAAATTGCAGCAAGCCGGTAGTTGCGGCTGTCTTCGGGCAGACGCTTGCGGGTGGCTGTGAGGTTGCAATCCGATGTGATCGTATCCAAGCGGCAGCTGAGACGTACATGGGCTTGGTCGAGGTTGGCGTGGGGCTCATCCCCGGCGGCGGAGGCTGTGTCGAGATGTTGCGGCGACACATGCTTGGGCTCGACGAGACCGGCGACATTACGACTGCTACACGTGACGTGTTCGAAATGATCGGAACGGCCAAAGTATCCAACAGCGCGGCCGAAGCTCGCGATTGGCGGTACCTACAACGTTTCGACGGAATCACGATGAATCGTGATCGGCTGCTGGCCGAGACGAAGAACCGCGCCCGCGGACTCGCGACCGCCGGCTACGAACCCCCGCGCCCGAGCGACATCCTTGTCGGAGGTCGGGGGGTGAAGGCTACTTTGGATCTTGGTCTATGGATGATGCGGCAGGCGCAGTACATCTCCGACTACGATGTCGAGATCGGCAAACGCTTGGGCACGGTGCTTGCGGGCGGCGATTTGACTCAACCAAGCTTCGTTTCCGAGGACTACTTGATTGGCCTGGAGCGCGAGGTTTTCCTGAGCCTAGCCGGCGAGCAGAAGACACAGGATCGAATTGCGCACTTCCTCAAGACCCGCAAGCCTCTTCGGAATTGAGAGGCTAGCGTCAAAGCAGCAGCGAGTTCTGGTGCGGCAGTGTTGAAACCCGCCTCCAAGGCAGGGGCAGCCGAGCTGTCGAGTGGACAGGTGCACTTCGACCCACACCCAAAGCACCGATCTTTGCGTTCTTTGCGCCTTTGCGCGAAACTCATAATAGGCTTTCGGGCCTTCCCTTTCAGTCATGGGTGCAACACTGACCCAGCCGTCCGCGGCTCTGCGGACACGGGCCGAGACTAGCCTCCTCTCCGGAGGAATGCTGTTGCTGTGCCTCGGGCACATGACGACGGATCTGTTCTCGAGCGCGATCCCGACCCTGCAGCCGATCCTCACGCAGACCTACTCCTTAAGCCTGGCTCAGGCAGGCTGGCTCGGTGGGATGTTCATGTTCTCGTCGTCGGTTTTGCAACTCCCGTTCGGAATCTTAAGCGACCGGGTGAGCAGCCGGCAGTTTACGATTTTCGGACCGCTGACCGCGGCGATCTTTCTGTCGATGCTGGGGTGGGCGAACGGCTACCCCATGCTGTTGTTGCTCACGTTTGTTGGCGGCATGGGGGTGGCGGCGTTCCATCCACAGAGTACGGCGGAAGCTTCACGACTGTCTGGCGCTCGGCGCGGCGTCGGCGTCGCCCTGTTCATCTCGGCAGGGACACTTGGGTTGGCTCTCGGGCCTCCGTATTTTTCGGTGATTGTCTCGAGCCTTGGTCTCGAGGGACTTGCCGTTGCAATGCTCCCGGCAGTAGTCATTTGCGGTTTTCTGCTGTGGCAGCTGCCCCAGCCGACTTCGCATGAAAAGCGCAACACCGGAGTCGACTGGGCCGTCTTGCAGGCCCACTGGAAACCCCTGGCCACGCACTACTTGTTCGTCGTCCTGCGATCGAGCGTTCAGCTAGGTTTCGGGCAGTTTCTGACCCTCTACTTGGTGCGGGAGCGCGGATTTAGCATGGGCGAGGCGAGCGCCGCGCTTGCTCTCTACTTTTTGTCGGCGCCGCTGGGGTCGTTCACCGGCGGTGCGCTGGCGGACCGCATCGGCGGCAAGCGGGTCGTGATCATCTCGATGATCGGCGCGACGCCGTTCCTGATGGGCTTCTTGCTGACTGACGGTTGGCTCTCGTTGGCGAGCCTGTTTGTAGGGGCCACCTCGCTCATTCTGACGATCCCTGTGAACGTCGTGATGGCACAAGAACTTGCCCCGTCGCAGGCCGGGACGGTGACGTCCATCATGATGGGCTTCGGCTGGGGCGTAGCGGGAATCACCTTCATTCCCCTGTTCGGGTGGATCGCTGACCAGACGGGCCTAGAGGCGGTGCTGTGGGGAGTGACCTTCCTTCCCGCGATAGGCCTGGTCCTTGGGTTGATGCTGCCGAACCCGCAACGCAGAGCTGCTTGAGTGGCGTCCAGGCTAGGCTAGAACGTGCCCTTCATTCTGGCGGCTCTGAGCGGGATTCTTCAAGTACTGGTTTTCCCGCAGTTTTCGTTCTACTGGCTGGCCGCCGTCGCCGTTGCTCCATTGCTTTTCGCCTTGGCGCGAGAGGAATCGTCGAAGCGGCGTTTCCTCATCGGTTGGCTGTGCGGATCGATCTACTGGGGCGGGACGTGCTACTGGATTTACGACGTGATGCACGACTACGCCGGTATTCCCGCCGCCGGGGCCGGTGCAATCTATGTAGCGTTCTTGCTGGCGAAGGGCCTTCACCTGGGCGTTTTCTCGCTCTTCGCCGGGCCGCTGATGTCGAGATCTTGGGCGATTCCCGCTATCTCCGCGCTGTGGATCGCCGTTGAAGGCACCCACCAGTACTTCGGCTTCCCATGGCTGTACTTGGGCAACGCGACGGCGTCGATGTCCGTGCTCGCTCGCCTGGCGCCGGTTGCGGGCGTCTACGGCCCTTCGTTCTTGCTCGTGATGCTCAACGCGGCGCTTGCACTGACCCTTCTGCGAGCCCCGCGGGTCCGCCTCGCTTGGTTGGCTGCGATTCCGTTGGTGCTTCTGTTACCGGCTCTGCCTGAGGGAGAGAAGGGCGAAGTCCCAGTGCGACTTGTCCAGCCCAACATTCACCCTGACGAAATGATTGCGGGGCGCTGGACGCCCGAGAGAGGCCGCCAGCATCTGGCGCGCATGCTGCAACTCTCCACCGCAGACCCCCAGCGGCCGGAGTTGCTGATTTGGCCGGAGTATTCGGTTCCGGCGTACTATTTCGATTCTTCGTATTCGAAGGAGTATCTCGAGTCGGTCGCAAAGGCGGTGAACGCGCACTTCATCTTCAATACCCTCGACTTCATCGAGCTTGACGGCCAGCGTCGGCCGCTTAACAGCGCAGTCACCTTGGGTCCGGAAGGCGAGTTCGTCTCGCGCTATTCGAAAGTCTTCCTGGTACCGTTCGGTGAGTTCGTGCCATGGCCGTTCTCGCTGGTCGTCGAGAAGATTACGTTAGCCGCTGGTGATTTTTACCCAGGAGAGGAATTCGCGGTAGCCGAGATTGGCGATCACAAGATCGGGACCTACATTTGCTACGAGAATGCGTTTGGGAGAGGCGTCCGGCGCTTCGTCTCAAACGGAGCCGAAGCGCTGGTGAATATCTCGAATGACAGTTGGTACGGCCGGACCGCGGCCCGCTACCAGCATCTGCTGCTAGCCCGGATGCGTGCGATTGAGAATCAGCGCTGGATCGTGCGTTCGACCAACGACGGCATAACGACCGTGATCAATCGCGCGGGCCAGATCAGTCCGCCGCTACCGTCTTTCGAGCAGGGTTCGTTGACGGCCTACTTCAACTACTCGGATGAAATGACGGGGTACGCGCGGTTCGGCGAATGGTTTTGGTGGGTGTGCCTGGTTGCGTCGGGCGTGTTCGTGCTGGGGCGGCGCCGAGTCCCGTAGATCTCGACGATTCCTGCGGTTTTCCGTGCCGCACAACTGGCGTTGAAGGCCACAAGTCTCGGCTTCGCAGCCTAACGCTCGGAGCTTTCCACGAGGCGGTTGAAGTAGATTACTGCTCGATACCTCACGCTTGGACGGAAGCTCCTTGCGATCGAGTGAATGACCCCAAGTTCGCTAGCGGCGTCCGAAGACATATAGAAATTCGCCCTGCTCTCTGGAAAGCTGACTGTCGCTCGCGTGAGCAGCCCCTTTGTTTGGTCGACAAACTCAGCGTGCGATATGTAGTACCGAGCTCCGCCAAAGCTATGCTCTTCGAAGAGCATAGCGCCCTTGCGCGTGGCCGCAACTCCCGCCAAGCGGCCGATGTCGTGTTTGATTACGAGTTGGCCATCGGGAGACGTGAAGCGGCCAACTGAAGAATCGATTCCTCGCACGCGCTGATAGCTGTACCCAGCCGGAAAAGCGACCTCGCCGCCCCACCATCGAAAGGTGGCGCTTGCTGGGTCCCAGTCCAAGTTTGGGTCGTCCGGATGCACCCCGCAGCCAAAAGCGAGAAGAAGCACGAGGTACAGGCCGTGACGGAGTCGCCTGAACAGTTCGGCCAAGGGTACGTGCTGCGATGGCACCCCTAGGACACGATCTGCGGAATCAACTCCCCGTGGACATCTGTCAACCGCATATTCCGCCCGTTGAACGGATACGTCAGCCGCTTATGGTCGATCCCCAGCAAGTGCAGCATCGTAGCGTGGATGTCGTGGTAGCTGAGCACTTGCTCGGCCGCTTTATAGCCAAACTCATCCGTCGCGCCGATTGTCTGCCCGCCTTGGACACCGGCCCCGGCCATCCAAATGGCCATGGCGCCGGGGTTGTGGTCGCGACCAACGCCGCGCTGTGAGATCGGCATGCGTCCGAATTCCGAATGGAACACAACGAGCGTGTCGTCGAGCATTCCGCGCTGTTTGAGGTCCGTGATCAGGCCGGCGATCGGCTTGTCGACTTCACCCGCGTGAAGAGTGTGGTTCTCGACAAGATTGGCGTGGGCGTCCCAGGTGTCAATGTTCTGCTGACGTAAGGCGCCGGAATACAGCTGAATGAAGCGGACGCCGCGTTCGACCAGCCGCCGAGCGAGCAGACACTGCTTGCCGAAGGGCTCAGTCGTGTCGTTGTCCATGCCGTAGAGCTTCTTGGTCGATTCGGACTCGTCCGAAAGGTCGACGGCCTGAGGAGCACAGCCTTGCATGCGGTAGGCGAGCTCGTAGGAGGCGATGCGGGCAGCCAGCTCGGTGTCGCCGGGGTGCTTTTGGGCGTGCTCTTGGTTGAGCCAGCCGATATGGTCGAGCCGAGCGCGTTGCTGCGCCGGGGTCATGTGCTTGGGCGGCGGGTTGAGGTCGAGGATGGGATCGCCCGTCGAACGGAAGACGGTTCCTTGGTAGGCCGCCGGCAGGTAGCCGCTGCCCCAGTTGGCGGGACCGGAGAACGGTCCGCCGCGGTGGTCATAAATCACGACGAATCCCGGCAGGTTCTGGTTCTCCGATCCGAGTCCGTAAGTGACCCAAGAGCCGACCGAGGGGTGTCCCATCAAGATCGAGCCGGTGTTCCATTCGTAATGCGCAACGACGTGGTCGTTCGAGCGTCCTTGGCAGGAGCGGATCAACGCGACATCGTCGATGATCGAGCCCATGTGGGGGAACAGCTCCGAGACCGCGATACCGCTCTGACCGTACTGCTTAAACTGAAACGGACTCTTCATCAACGGCCCCGGGAAGCCCTGGCGGACGACAATGTCTCCCTTACCCGTCATCGGTTGGCCGTGGTATTTCTCAAGCGCCGGTTTGTAGTCGAAGGTGTCGACATGGCTAACGCCACCGCTCATGAAAAGCGAAATGACGTTCTTCGCGCGCGGCTTGTGGTGAGGGTCGCGCGGGGCGCTCGGCGAACTCACTCCCGGTTGGTTCGAGCATTCGCCTCCCGACCCGGTCGGGGCGCCGAGTAAACCCTCCTGCTGGAGCATCGCCGCTAGGGCGAGTCCACTAATGCCCTCGCCGGCTTGGAACAGGAAGTTGCGTCGTGAAATCGGGGGTCGCATTAGGGTAGGTACACGAATTCGTTGAGGTTGAGGATGACGTGCGTGAGATCGGTCAGCGCGGCGAGATAGACGTCATCGGTCCTGCCTGCGTGGTAGTCGCGCTGGCGGGCCAAGAAGAGTCGATTGCCCTCGGCTTCGGCCTCGGTTGGATGCCGGCTGAACGCGATTTCGTAGATCCGCTCGATCTGCTCGTCGTCGCCTTCGGTTTCTGTATCGATGCGCTTGGCGAAGCGAGCCGCCTGGTCAAGTAGGAACTCATTGTTCAGCAACGTAAGCGCCTGCGTCGGAACGGTCGTCGTCGTGCGGCGCTCACACGAGATGTTCGGACTTGGCAGGTCGAACACCTCGAAAAGCGGGTAGCGTAGACCGCGCTTCCAATAGGAGTAAACGCTCCGCCGCCAGACCGCGGGGCCCTCCTCGGTCATATCCCAGTCGCCTTTGATGAAGTTATCGCGGACGCTTTGGGGGATTGGCGGGAAGAAAGGCTCGCCGCCGGCTTCGAGGTTCAGCGTGCCGGCTGCGGTCAAGACGATGTCGCGGATCGCTTCGCCTTCGAGGCGACGCTGCGGATAGCGCCACAGCAGGAAGTTTTCCGGGTCAGCCTTGAGGTTCTCGGCCGAATCGTAGGCAGAGGCCATCTGATACGCCTGCGACGACAAGATCAGCCGGTGCATCTGCTTGACGCTCCAGCCCTTGCGGGTAAATTCAGTCGCCAGCCAGTCGAGCAGCTCGGGGTGCGAGGGTAGCGTCCCCATCTTGCCGAAGTTGTTGGCTGTAAGAACGATGCCGCGGCCGAAGTGGTGCTGCCAGATGCGATTGACAGCGACACGCGCGGTTAACGGATGGTTCGGAGACGCGATCCAGTCGGCGAGGGCTTTTCGTCGGCCGCTCGATGCGCGGCCGTTGGTCGGCGGGGCAGGGCGGAAATCGTCTGGCCGCGCGATGACCTCGATCAGGCCCGGCTCGATCTCGGGGCCTTTGCTGCGCCAGTCCGCGTTAGGCAGCAGGAAAGCTTGGGGCGGATTGAACGGCTTGCCGGCGACGGGTATCCAAGCGCCTGCGTTTTCGAAGTTCTCCCGCTCCCCCTTTCCGGGTTGAGGCTCGTCACCCAGTCCGTCTGGCGCGGCGCGGTAGTCGCCGTCGCGGATGCCCATCGCCATCGGCAGAGGTTCGGGCTTTTGATCTTCAAGCTCAGCGATCTGAGCCTCCAATTCCTTCTCCTTGGCCAAGTCTTCGGCGGAGTACATCTTCTCCGGCTCAAGCCCGTAGGGGCGGACCTGCGCGGCCAAGAGCTTCTGCCCCTCGGTGCGCTGCTCTTCCGGCGTTGAGAACGCAAGTTGGATTTCTTGTGGAAAACTCTTCAGCTGCTCTTGGAACGCTAGGTCGGCGTAGGGCTTCTTGATCGCGTTCCGCTGTTTCCTGAGCGGCTTAATCTTGGCTTCGATTTCGGCCGTTTCGCGCTCATGCTGGACGATCACCTCAGGCGGCGCCAGCGGGAAGTCGTAGCGAATATGCGGGAAGAAGATCGCCATCATGCGGTAGTAGTCAACCTGCTTGATGGGATCGAATTTGTGGTCGTGGCAGCGAGCGCATTCGACCGACAACGCCATGAAAGTCTTGCTTGTCGTGGCGATCATGTCGTCGAGATAGTTGTAGCGGTAGTGCGGGTTGTCTTTCTCGCGGAACAGCACTCGCGCGCCGATACGATAGAAGCTCGTTGCAATTAGCTCGTCGTAACCACTGTCGTCTAACTCGTCGCCGGCGAGCTGCTCTTTGACGAAGCGGTCGTAGGGCTTGTCATCGTTAAAGCTGTCGATGACGTAGTCGCGGTAGCGCCAGGCGTGCGGATAGTCGTAGTCGTGCTCGTAGCCCGAACTGTCGGCGTAGCGGACAACATCGAGCCAGTGACGGCCCCAGCGTTCTCCATAGCTGGGCGACGCCAGCAGCCGTTCAACGATTTCCGAGAAGGCTTCGGGCGAGTCGTTCGCAATGAATTCCTCGACAGCAGCCGGCGGCGGGAGCAGACCTGTCAGGTCGAGATAGACGCGCCGGATCAGGGTGCGTTTATCCGCGGGCGGCGCTGGCTTGACTCCCTTGTCAGCCATGCTCGCGAACAGGAATTGGTCGATCGGATTAGCTTGCCAACGGGCGTCGGCGACCCTCGGCAGCTGACTTCGAACCGGTTTTTCGAACGCCCACCACTTCGACTCGCCCTGCTTGGTCGGCGCGCTTTCGGAAACTTCGACCTCGGAGTCGATCTTGGCCCCCTCTTCGATCCACGTGCGGAGCACAACTATAGCGGCGTCATCGAGCTTCGTGCCGAGCGGCATCTGTGGGGCCTTAAGCCCAGCCACGTGCAGATATAGCGAACTCTTGTCGAGTTGACCGGCGGTCACCGCCGGGCCCTTCAAGCCACCCTTGGCGATTCCAGCGGATGAAGTGAGGTCCAGCTCCGAAAGCGTGTCCTTGCCGCCATGGCACTGGTAGCAGTGCTTTTGCAAAAGCGGCTGCACCTCAGTGGAGTAGGAAACCTCCGCGGGTAAAGAGGCGGTGAGGACGAGCAAACTTGCCAACGCGGCAATATAGATGTGTTTCACTGGATTTCGCTACTTGAGAGTTTAGGCCTCTAGCTTAGTGTTGTCAACGGTTTAGGGGGCTTATTCTCAGCTGCCGAAAGCTCGATTCGACACAGGGGCAGGGAAGATCAAGTCGTACTCAAGACGCCTGTGCCAAAGTTGACCATCTCCATGCCAGAAGCAATGCGCGAATACGTATCCGCCAGAGTCCAGCGGGGACAGTACGGCAACGTCAGCGAGTATTTTCGCGATTTGGTCCGAGGCGAGCAGGAACGGTGCCAGCAATTGCCGGACTGCGGGACTCCGACCGCGACCCTGAGCGGCATTTTATGATGGTTTGTGGGAGGTTTGGTTGTGGGACGATCGGTTCTCATTCTTGCAGCGCTCACCCCGTTGCTTAACGCCGGCGCCGCTCAATGGTCCGATCACATCGGCCACGCGCGCAAGGCGCTCTTAGCTAACGAGTTCGAGTTAGCCGAACAAGAACTGGGCTCGGCGCTTAAGCTCGCAAAGCGTCTGCCGAAGTCCGACCCGGCGCTGGGTCGGACTTTCAGCGATCTCGGCGGGCTAGCCTTGGCTCGCGGTGAAAGCAGGGAAGCCGTAAGAGCCTTCAAAGAAGCTCTCGAGGCTCTTGAGGTAGCTCGCGGAGCCGCGCATGCCGATATCGCCGAAGCGCTCTACAACTTGGGTACGG
>Ga0315336_1004355_pt1 | contig 16980 bp, 8 predicted proteins | sample ASW5metaG_FD_204512 | JGI IMG/M metagenome (GOLD analysis project Ga0315336, IMG submission 204512) | Ammonia-oxidizing marine archaeal communities from Monterey Bay, California, United States - ASW #5 | ecosystem: Environmental > Aquatic > Marine > Intertidal zone | place: USA: California...
CAGTTAACCATATTAATACTTTGGTATTCATTCCGACACGCATTGTACCATTCACCATTACAGTCATCCAAACCATTAGCGCCCATTGTTCCTGTTAACCAAGTATGAAGGTTAGTCCATCCGCATGCATCAATGGAACCACCGAGACATTTACAAGGACATCCCGGTCCGTGGGCACGGCCGTCGCTCGGAAAATTGTATGACCCGCAACCCGTTATTGGCGGATAGTATGGCACAGCATTGCCACCGCCGTCTGGACATCTCCAATCATCAGCATTGTTTTCACAACAACCATAATCTGAACCTATTTCAGAAATCCCGGCAGCACCACAACAAAAAATTGAACATTGTCCATTACAACACTGTGTGTCATGATGGGTGCCATCACAAACCCACTCATTTCTTGGACAAGGACAATCACCAACATTACACACAGGTCCATTGGCCTCCCCACCATCCGAATTTCTTGGACAACATTGTTTATCGAGGCCTTCACCGTGACAAAATTGGTCTGCTGAACAACAGTCAGTCCCACAACACTGCCCTTGGTCTGGACAACATTGCCCCACTTGGCCAATGTCACCAATACAACAACTTCCAGTGCCAGGACAACAACCATCAACACAACAGTCAGCATCATTTGGGCAACAACTATTTCCTTGACAACAATAATTAGTGACATCATTACAACATCCACCACAACAAAAGTTTGAGGGACCAGTACAGCAATCACCACTACAGCAATCACCATCACAGCAAGCATCACCACAGCAAGTTTGTCCTACACAGCAAACACCATTACAACAAATTTCTGGGTAGTTACAACCACACCCATCACCACAACATTGACCGCCTGCACCACTGCCGGCGCCACCTCCTGATGCCGCTTCGCCTCCTCCGGCAGGCGGAATTCCACCATTTGCTGCCCACCAAGCCAACCAATCATCACAAGATGCATTACATAGCAATCCATTGTAGCCGTCCATCCATGTGTTTTCGCAACCATTTATTCCGCCGCCAACGCCGTAACCGCCACAACAACAACCATCATCATCTTCGGCACAATCAAGCAAGCAAAATTCAACGATTTCAGGACAGTCCCAATGTCCCCAGAGATTGTTGGTGTCCTCACATTCACCGCCTTCTGGGCAGTTGCAACACACATTTGTGGCGTGGCAACAACACTGATTGTTGCAATCAAGATTTTCTTCTGGGCAAATGCGACTTGAATCATACCCTATCGAATCGCATTGCTCTTCTAAGCAAGCATTAAAAATGCAAGTACATTCTCCATTATTCCAGTTAGGGTGTGTTACGCAAGTAAATCCGGCGGGACACTTATCCCCTTCACAACACACTTCGCCAGGTCCAATAACTGGAGGAGTATAACAATAACACTGCGTACAATCGCAGTTTGGACAAACAGCGTAACTTCCGGCCGGGCAAACTATTTGGGGGTTGTCACATGCATCTTCGGCTACACATACATCGAAGGCATTACAAGAAGAACAAAATGGACAATCCTCATCTCGTTCACATTGAATATCGGGTGGGTCACAACAAGTACTCCCACAACAATACGAACCTTCATAACCACAACCACATGAATTGCCACAACACTCTGCACCCGCACCGCAACAAGTATTCCCACAACAACTGCTGCCGGCGGCACAACAATTCCCACCACAACAAATTTCGTTTGCTTCACAACAATTCCCACCACAACAAGTAGGACAACAAGTAAAATCAGGGCAACACTGAAGTCCTGTACCACAAGGAGGAACGCAAGTTGGTGCAGGACAATATCCACATTGTCCACTAAAACAACAACTGTCTGGTCCCAGACAATCATCGTCTATTTCGCAAGTTGGACAAGGTGGTGGATGGCAATAACCATCACAACAAACTTCACCACGGGTAACACATTCTGCATTACTAAAACATTTTCCACATTCTTCAAAAGCACAATGTGTATCATCTCCGTGATAATCTCCTCCATAAAACCAACATTGTTCTTGATTTGTTTGTATGCAACTTCCACAAGTAGATTGTGTTAAACAACAAGCACCATAATGTGCAGGTTCTTGTTCGCACGGTCCATAATCACAAATTCCAGGCGAGCCAGGAATTCCGATATAACCCAGTAATCCTTCTACGCCTGGATGACCTACAGGTCCTTCTAAAAATTCTGTTGATGATAATACTCCTGCTTTACAAGATACTCCATCTTCTGTACCTTTACCAAGAGATGAAAATACTTTAATTAAATATCTTTGTAACTTAATGTCATCATCTTCACAGTCAATACACACACAAGGAGAACCCAAATCTGGATATGGAGCAACTGCCAATTCTGCTAATGTAACACTAGTTTTTTGTTCGAGTAATTTAAAAGAAGGGAAAAATTTATCTGTAGTACTATCGGTTTTAACTTCTTTAATTTTATCTTTAAATTGCGGAGAACTAAAAACTCGGTCAACCAGTGTTTCAAAGATTGGGTCATTTTTAGTTTGGTTTAATAATTGTTGTCCTGTTGTGTAATTATGAACTACCTTTTGTGCTTTACAATATTTTTCTTCTTCTTCGTCGATGAGTGCAAGTATTGATAATGCAATTTCTTCTAATCTTTCAAGAGCAGAATTGTATGCTGAAGGATTTAACCATACCTCTTGTGCTATTCCTCCAATACCAGAACCAGAAGTAACTGTTGCTGATTCTTTACAATTAAGACAAGGCGCACATTCTGTACCTTTAAGAATCTTGTCAAGCATAATTTCGCCAAGACCCATTATTGTTCCAAACACAAAAGAATAACTATGTTCGCCACGACCAGCAATAGTTTTCATAAGGTTTGTATATGCGCCAGCAGTAGATAATCTGTGGAAAAATGATTCCATAGATTCACCATCGACACCACTAATTGTGTTGGTGTGGTGTTTGAATATATACAAGTTCAATTTTATTTTTTCAAGTGCATTGATAATTATATCTGCTTGACCTCCAGTAAGAGGTAAAACTTCAACAGGTGGTGGTACACTATCTACATCAAATGGAGTGCCTGGAATTGGTCCTGTGAACAAATCATATTCTATTTCTTGAGGACCTACTGGTACATATACAGGTGCATCACCATAAACGATTCCTGAATCACCACTAACTGGGAAATATACTCCTCCGCCAATAGTAACTCCACTTCCATCATATACCCAATCTGAAGTATAACCGCCGGGATAATATATTCCTCCACCAACAGTAACTCCACCTTCACCATATATCCAATCTGAAGTATACCCGCCGGGATATCCTTGTGGTGCTGAATATGTACCTCCACCATCGCCCTCTTCACTACCACCAGTATCTCCTGTTGGACTTTCAGCAATATGACTAAAGTATCCAGTCGCTCCAGAATTGGCGCCCTTTACAATATCAGGTGGTGGACCACCAGATACTCCTGAAGATAAAGTTCCTAAAATATCATATACTCTGAGAGTTGCAGTAATGTCGGTCTGTGGATACCAAGAATCTACTATTGCACTAAATCCATAATCACTGAACACTTGTTCGTTTGTTGCAAATGCTCCAGTATAGTCAGATAGAAAAATATCAAACCTAGTTAGATTACTTAAAGTTGCTTCGTTTGAACATAAAAGATATACAGTTTCTCCGTTTGCTCCGAGGGTTTCGCCCATTATTCCACAAGTACTACCAGAACCTCCATAAACACCGCCGGCAACTTGACAATCAAGTTGATTTAATGATACACAATTACCATAATCATCAAGACAACAAGAACCAATATCCCCTGTAAGATAATCGCCAGCACAAACGGTGTTTTCTCCCATAAACACCCCGCCAACATTATTGCAGCCAGGAATTGTGTTTATTTCACAAACACCATTTACTATACACGCCCCATAAGAATTACCAGACACCTCATCTGCAACTGGTGGTACACCAATGGTCCAACCACCTTCACCGAATTGCCAACTTGTTGGGTCATAAGCATTAAGTCCTGTTTCGTCAGGAATATTTTCAGACACATATGGTGCAGAAACAGTTGCTCCAGTTTCGTCATAGTAATAAGTTGTTGTCTCTTCGCCTGTTGCACCATATCCCGTAGTACCATGTGTTCCGTGAAATTGTGTTCCCATAATATTATCGGGACCACCAAGTCCATTTGGCATATAATAATAATTGCCATTTAAATTATGAGTATGATAACCTTCGGTTGTTTCGCCAGGTCTTGAATAATTTGGTAATGGACTTTTTTCTATTGCTTCTTCTGGTGTTGCATATAAAGGATAAAAACCATTTATTGTAAGGGCATTTAATCCTGGCCACGGGTCATCTTCTGTAGAAGGAAGAGGAAACAAACCAATAAGATTTTGTATTTCTATATCACATAAATTTAATGATTTGTCAATTATATCCGTTAAAGGATTTTGAAATCCTTTTTCGGTCATTATCAAAACTATAGCATCCCTCTGCTCGTTCGTCAGAGAGTCAAAAGGGATATCTACGGTTTCAGGAATAAAAATATTTGACATATATTAATCACCCTGTAAATCCTAAACCACCAACGAACCCATACCAAGAAGTTCCTCCGTCTAGTGTGTTGAATGTAACAATATCTGTTCCTATTGCTGAATAAGAAGGAACATTTCCACCCGCCCATATTGCCGCAGGGAGTGTAATACCATCATTCGTTCCGCCATTTGTTATTATCAAAGTCATTGATACGGAACCTGTTGGAGCATTTAGAATCGAACAAGAAAGCAGGCCTCCGTCTGTTATCGCCTTGGTTAGGGTTTGAACATTTCCTTGCCGTACATCAATAAGAAGCGGCGTGCCAGTTACATTTCCGTGATTATAAACAGTTTCGCTATAATTTTTAAGTTGTGCTTGAACTACTGGTTGGTTTTGCATATTAGCAGTTCCACTAAAAGTAAAACCACTTCCAAACTCTACACCTGCATTAATTTGAACAGTATTTGTGTCGTAATTATACTTTAGATTATCACTTCCTGATGCCGCACCACCTTGGTTAAAGAGAATTTGTTTATCGCTGCCACCTATAGGTCCTGTTGCACCTGTTACTCCAACATTTGGTGATACAGGAGTCCAGTGACCAGTAGAACCACCACTCTTTAATTTCCATTGTAACACATCCCCAAATGCAGGTTCATCGTCCGAAACATCTATGAGTTCATGTAGGTAAATGTCATCTACACTGATTTTAATTATATTATTAGATTCGTTAGTAGATAATTTAATATTAGAACCAGATACAAAACTAATTAAAAGACCTTCACCAATAGTACCGTCGTTTGTAATTGCCGCAGTAAGTGAACCAGATATTGTTATAACTTCTGCATCTACAATTTCTGCACCGGCTTCGCCTAATTCTTTTTCCTCTTTTAATTCTGCTTTAGATATTTTAGATTTGGAGTCCTTCTCCGAAGTGCCGGGGTCTCTGATTTCAGTTTTGAGTTTTTCCTCGGCAACAAAGTTTACAATCTGAAATTGTATTGGGTAATTTGTTATTGTTTGAGTAACGGTTGTCGGTGTTGAAAGTTCTGATTGAACACCAGTTGGTCCACTATCAAATACCAATTCTATTTTTGTTTTGATTACATTTCCTGTTGAATCAAGTACTGGTGTATATTTTTTCTTTGCACCAATAATTTCATCAATAGTTTTGTCTGGGTATTGTTTTAATAGGTTGTTTCCGCCACGCTCAAGAAAATTTAATTTTATTTTTTCTTTTTCTGTTATTGTTTGTGTTTGTGTTGCGGAGATATCTCTAATTTCTTTGGGTATAAAGTGTGTACAAGTTTTTTCATTCCATACACCACCAAGTTCTTTACACATATCATGTGGAGATTTAAGAAGTTTCTTGTTATCCCCTACATTCATTCTTATACCATCATCCATTGATTCAAAGGAAGTACAGTTATTATCAAACCAACAACTTCCATAAATTGGAGGATTATATGACGCCAATGCGACCTCTCCACACTCGACACACTCTGAATCGCACGGCGTGCCATCCAGTCTTGGTCTTCCGTCACCAAGACAAGTTGGCATACCGTTGTCGCATCCATGACTGCAAGTACCTTTCGTTGGACTAGGAATACCGGCATCGTCACCACAAGGATATATGCCCTCGCTACCAATCATACCATAACACACATGATTGCACTGAACATCATCTATGCTCATCACACCACAATTATGTCCAATTCCGTTATAACAACAAACATCGCATTCGGGGTTCTCATCATCAGGACAGTCCAAACACCAAATTTCGCCGGGCTGGTCTCCCAATCCACAACTGTACGGATGTGGCAGTACTCCTCCGCGACACCAAAGTATATGTTGGGATGCTAATCCATTATATTTTCCGCCGTGGTCTGTACAACAACATTTTGGAAATGGTACTGCACCTCCATCCTGCCCGCAATCCTTAGTTTCGTCAAAACCCCTACACTCACATGCATGGCCGTCGGGGTAAGTCGTACTGGGATTACAACGATAGTCAATTATTGCATTACCAATACCAACACCTGCTTGTACTTTTGGACAACCTCTTCGGCAGGACGAGTCGCCGATTTCGTCATTGTGGTCGTACACACCACCACCACCAACACTATGTTCACACCCACAAGGGCATCCGTCATTGCCTTTGGGGGTGTCACCCGTTTCATACCATAGTCTAATGATTGGTGAATTGTTGTTCCAGTTAATCCAATTTTCACTTATATTATAAGTACCACAACAACCAAATTCGCCCCATACAATATCATTTGTATGTTCAGATGAACAACAGCCGGCATACGGCATCTCGTCGGTATGCCAACAATGCACATCACCATTTTCTTCAACACACGCTTTGTTGTTGCCCGGCGGACAACAAACTGCTATGTCATCCCCGCCGTCTGGGTCAGAAGCAGATAATTCAATCTGGTCGCAAGGACAGAATCTACATACATCACTGTTAGATTCATCTGGTTCACAACAATATGAGTCTTCTTGGCAACAGGAATAGATACCTCGCCATATGAGTTCTCCTGTGTTTTCATTATACAGTTCTGCGTTGGGGAGTTGGCAGCACTGTGGAAAATCTTCGTAACAACAATTACCTATAGTTGTCCAAGTATCAGGGAAGAAAGAACTCGGCCCGTTCCATCGCCATCCACCACAACAAGTTTGTTCGTATTCACATAACCAATTTCCTGAATCTTCGTCACATCCAATATTACCGACGCCAGGACCAACACCGCCACCTTCACCTACTTCACAACAATGTTCCGAAAGTGGTCCGGCAGTATAACAGTTGGGGGCCCCGCCTATATGACCACAACAATCTGGGGTGTTTGAATCACAACAATATCCACCAACATCCCAACACGGGTCATTTTCATTTGCATCGCCTGTATCTGACCAAGGAGATTCACAAGGTTGGTTGCCGCCAGGACAATCGCACTCACAATTCCAGAAGTCAAATTCCATTCCCAATGGACAAAAACAATTTACACCATACTCATAGCCGCCCATCAGAGGGCACTCTGGTCTAAAATTATCAGTAGCACACGGGCAATGTGGACAGGTAGAACAATCTAAGTCAAAATCGTCATTATCTTCTAAACAGAAACACATATATGTGTCGCCGCCAGCATGTTGGCAAGCAGTACATCTTGGGTCTGAACCACCCCCATAATCATAACCTTCGAGTCTACCACAACATTGAGGACCATTACCAATGTCCATACATTTGCCTATACAGCAACTATCATTACAACATTCACCATTACAACAATATTTTGTACCATCTGCTTTTGTACAACAGGATTGTTCATCACCACAACACAATAAGCCGCCTTCGCCCAATTCATCACATTCGTAAGAACCATCTGGACAATTACATTGGTTGCCAAAAGGAATACATTCGTATACGCCAAAATCATCTAGACAACACACTTCTCCTTCTGGACAACAAATACCATTACAACATTGAGCAGGGTCGCAACATCCAGCCGCACCACAACAAGTTTGCCATACGCCTGTCGCTGAGTCTTGTGAACAACATTCACCACTGCAACATTTTGAAGTAAAGTCTGTACCTATTGGACAGCATTGGCATTCACCACCATTATCACAATCAGTATTTTGTGTTCCTGCTTGGCAACATTCTGATTGGCAACAACTGCCATCTGGACAACAACCATCACCACCACAACAACTTGTAAACGGTGGGCAACATATTCCTTGACAATCAGGACAAGAATGTTCCCCTGTAGTTTCATCGACGCACGGGGCTACACAAACATCTCCACAACAAACTTGACCATCAATTCCCAAAACTAGGTCGCTATCTTGACAACATTGAGTACCGCATTGAGTATATCCTGCGAGACAAGTAGGACAAGGAGGACATCCACCAAGGGGACATTCAACAAGACATTGTGAGCCACAACAAATTTCTCCAAGGCCACAATCAGTATCAAAAGCACATTGACCTGTTGGAGTACAAGGAACTAAAGAACAATCCGAACCAACTCCATAAAATACACCACCATAGTGTTGACATTGAAATTCGGTTGCGTGTACACAATAACCATCACAAACACAACAAGCACCTACAGCATCTCCACCTTGACTACAATCGCAATCGCCTGCGCCGCCGCCACCACCACCTCCACAATTACAATCACCAACAGGACCGGGAATGCCCGGCGAACCAGTTGCTCCTACTCCACCGCCAGCACCAGTGATTCCCTGAATACCATAATGAATGAGTTGGTCTTCGACCAGACAATTTGTTAGTTCTGCATCAATGTTAAATTCAGGGAAAAACTTATCTGTAAATTGTTCTTCGTCTGCTGTTGCTAACTCTAGATTTTGTTGTGAATCTCGAATCGCAATCAATGCTTCTTTAAGTTGTGGTGTTGCAAACACATTCTTTATGGCTTCCCCAAAGATTGGGTCGTTTTCTAAACTTTCAATAATTTTTGTACCATAAGAATATCGTTCAATGATTCTTCTTGCTTTGCAAAAATTTTCTTCATCGAGGTCTATAAGATTTTTGAGTCTTTCAATAATCTTAGGAAACAAACATTGATTCATACTATCAACTGTAACTGGATATACTTCAATTGCGTGAGCAATTCCTTCAACACCAGAGTTGTTCGTATCAATTTCACAAAAATTTGAACTACCTTCACAAAAAGTAAGTTTACTCAAATTATTAATAACACTTTCACCAAGAGAAGTAAGACTTCCGAATATCAAAGAGTATTGTTCATTGTCCATTCCTGTTATGGACTTCATTGTTTTGGTATAAAGACCTGCAACAGATAATCGTTGCATCATATCACCAACATATTCACTTTCGGTTCCAGATAATTTGTCGCTGTGTAGTTCAAGAGCATTAAGCCAGAAAACTATTATATTTAAATGATACTTTACCAGAGTTATTTGTTGCTCTGTTAATAGTGTTTGTGAATAAGGATGAATTTGTATATTAGATACTAAGTTTATCTCATTTACAACTATTTCTCTTGCTTTGATTATTTTTTCTTTAAGGGGATTACGAAAACCATCGCCAGTCATTATCAAATAGATAGCCTCTCGTTGCTCGTTTGTGAGCATATCGAAAGGAATTGTTACATTTGGAACGGCGAAATTTACCATAATTATATTCTCTTAGTCTAAAGCAAATCTGAAATGTTTGGAATGTCGATTGAGGAAGAGTTTATATTAGGAAGACCGATATCGCCACCATCAACACAAGGAACATCTGGTATATTTATAGAAGGAACCTTTGGAACAGAATCTTTGATGCCGCCCAACGCATCACCCAAGTCATCAAGACCACCACCCAATTGCCCACACAAATCACTTAGAGGATTCTCAATACCCAATTCTCTCAATAATGCATTGGCAGCCTCTTTGAATATTCCTTCAACGCAATCCAAATCAACTTCTGGAAGACCTGGCAAATCTACCAATCCTGTAAATTCGGGAACTCCAGAAAACATAACATCTGGATTTGGTACTGGTATATCTGATATTGGATTACTAAGAACGGATTCTAAGTTTGGTATACTTGGCAAAGAACCAAGAGATGCTATACCATCAATATCTTTAAAAAGATTTTCATCACATAATGGATTGCTTGGTAAATTCTGTGCGAAATCACCAACACCGCCAGGCAAACTTAAATCAGGAAGTGAACTGCCCGACGAAGGTAATTCAAAATCCCCTAGATTTTTAAAAAGTCCCGATGTTTTTGGAATATAGTCTTCTATTGCCATTTATTTTCCTTAAGAATTCAAGTGAATGTCTGGTCCTGCATTGTAGTATTGGTTCTTTCCAGATTGAACTCTAATTGTTCCGTCTACTCTCATATTATAATTTCCACTTACATAATGTTCAGAATTGCCATTTACATGAGTATTTAAATTTCCACTTGACAATTCTATATTCGCATCTCCCTTACCCAATTTAGTATTCACATTTCCTTTTTTCACATCTATATTTAAATTTGCATTATCACCAACATGAATATCTAAATGATTTCCACCTTCTTTATCTTTGTTTACTATTATCTTGCAAGCCTTATCCATTGTAACATTTGTCCATCCATCAATATGAACATTATTGTTTCTAAGAATTACAGTATAATTATCTCTAACAATTTTTAAAACTCTACTTCCATTCGGATGAATTTCTTCATTTGTTCCGCTTCGATGATAACGATGTAGTCTTTCTTTTCCTGGCGTATCATCAATTTCTATTGTGTGTCCAGATTCACTTTCGTAAACATGATTGTGTGGATACTTTGCACCATAAGGTGTTTTTGGTTCAGACCATTCTTTTCCTTTTGATTTTTTTGCAGAAGACTGAGCCGAAATCCCACTCTTTACTTGTGTATTACTACAATCTGCTGTTGGAATATTGGTATCTAACAACCCAGGCGAACCGCCGGCAAGTTTCGTCTTTTTAATTTCTACAATTGTCTTATCAATTTTTTCATTTCTTGCTAAACGGTTTGTGTCGGCTTCTTTATCTTTAACGATAAAATCTTTTGGATATGATTTTCCTTCATTAGAATTTACAAGAATTCCACCTTGACCTTTATCTTTATATTCTTGCTTCTTCATTCCTTTACCAAGACTATTTCCCCTTGGGTCTATTTTTAAATCCTTGCCAGTTCTTGGGTCATTGAATCCCTTATCAAGGTCTGCTTCCTTTTCAGGAATACCACCAATAGAACCCATTATTACTGGTTCTTGTGCATTCAAACCATCACGGAAGAAACCTATCACCCAACTGCCAGGCACAAGTCCAGTTGGTGAAGAACCCATACCACTTACAGCGGCACTAGTAATTGGTTGCATAGGAAATGCCCAAGGCAAGTCTTCAGTTTTAATTAAACTTTTATCATCGGTGTGCCAACCCAAACAACGAACACGACATCTACCAAGCATCAATGGGTCGTTATGGTCTTCGACAACTCCCTGAAACCAAATAAATCCATCTTTTCCTATAAAGTTTTCCATAAATCAAAATCCCATTTTCTTTAGTTTGCCAATTGTTTCTGTCGCACTACGATGAAGTACTCCCACACCACCTGCGGCGTTCCATTCTTTAATATTTTTTGGATGGTCATCAATCAAAATGTTTGGTTGACCTTTTTCATTAATAGCATAGTTTCTTTTTTCTTTTCTTTTAACAAGATGAACACCGTCACTTTTTCCTAGATTATTTTTTACCCATTGATTTTTATCGCTTCGAGAATTTGGCATCCATCCATTTGGATATGCAGATAGAATTTTTGGATTGTGCTTCTTAATAAATCCCCAAAGTTTTTTCCCGTCTGGCATCCAATCCAAATTTCTGTATAGATGTGGAGATTTTTTTGCTAGTAGTTCTTTCTTGTCTCCGCTTCCATCTTGCATCCAATATTCTTTATCGTTATATGCTTTACCAAGAACCTTTTCTGTACCTTTTAAAAAGTCTGCAAGAACCGAGTCTAAATCACAATAAATTTCAGGTAAAAGATTTTCTGATTCTTCCTTAATTGGAACCTCGGACTGGAAGATGCCCTTATTCTTAAGAGTCCTTGGAACATTTTGCCAAACCCATTCCATAGCCTGGGCACGCAAACCTGCATCTGTTGTCATTGCCTTTCCAGGCTCTTTCAAAGTTAAATATTTAAAGTCTTTAATCACAACTCTATCTGTTCCATACTTACTTTTTTGTTTTCCGTCCATCGCATTACCATCTGCATCTTTAAAAAATACAGTGTGTTCTTTACCACCAAGAATAATATGAACAGAACCATTTATTTGTTTTGGAGTTCCGTGCTTAATTATATTGTGCATATTGTTTGAAGCGCCTGCGTGTGTATCTAACATAATATCATCAGATACTATTCTTCCTCTTTTTGGGTCACGATTTTGTTTTACTGCAATTCCGTAATTTGTTAATACCCAAATAACATGAAGATTTTTTGGGTCGTAACCAACATCCATCAAGGCAGGAAGTAAAGCGTGAATGTCACTCTTTTCTTTGAAAGTAATATCAAAAAGAAGATTTGGCAACTTACCAATTTTGGCATTCGCCAACATCAAATTTAAAGTTTTGCTTTTGATTCCTTTAGTCTTTACCCAATCGTGAAGAATACTAACATCATTTGGGTCTTTTAAATCTAAATTCTTTAGTTCTGGATATTCATTTTTAAGGGCAGCAATTCTTAAGAACATACCTTTCCAATCATCAACATTGCGGTGTTTAAATTTGTTCCCCTGCATAAAATTGGTCTTAGCAAATCCCTTACCACTACCAGCCCCGCCAACTAGAAATACTACCTGGCCATACTCAGCACCCTTACCAACGATAATTTGTTTCTCGTTGAGTAGGTGTAACCCTTCTGATATTTCGTCGTACTGGTTAAACTGTAACATTAGAAATTCCCTTTATTGCTTTCCATAACATCTAAAAACTTAGATTGTTTTGGATATGGTTTTCCTCCTACCGAGTCTTTTGTTAATTCCATATCCATTAAGTAACCACCATCTTGTGCTAAACTGTGTCTTACCGAAGTAACAAGATATTTCCCTGTTATATACTTATCTAATTTCTCATCATCGTCACCTTTCCCAGGCTCCAATGGAGCAAATTGTAGGTATACTATATCCCCACATTTTCTTCTACTATCCCCTGCACTATTGGCAGCACATCTCGTTACATTGATTTGCTTCATTTGAGATTTTCTTTTAGAAAACCAATCTTGATATTTATCATTATCTTCTACATCTTCCCCGCCCAAATCATTTTTTTGATTTAGAAATTTATGCTTCGGTTTAAAATCAAATACACTATCGTGTTCTGTGGCAAACTTGTCCAAGTCCTTACATATCGGATAATTTTCTTCAACATGTTTTGTATTGTCGTATTCTTTTTTCATACTATAGTCTGTTACTTCATATGATTTTGTAACTATATTATGAGTTAACAGTCGAGAAGAATGCATTCCACTATTAACTTCATCCAATCTATTTCCAGGCTCCTCAAAAACTACTGCTTCTAAATTTCTAAATTCATAACCAACTTGTCTTCTACCACGAACAGCCTTCGGAGTATTATAATCTCTATGTTTTCGTGGTGTGTAAAAGTATCCCATGTGTGGTTTTTCCACATCTACCAATTTATCTATTGTGGTTAAATGAAAGCCTTCTCTATCTTCATAAAAAACAAAATTACAAACATCCTCATCTCTTGACCTTGCAACTAACCAATTTATTGCTGTTAGTGGCGACCAGTTTGGTATGATTACTTTTATCTTTTCGCTATCGCCCTTAACATCTATAAACACCTTCTCATCTGGTAGTTCCAAATACTCTTTACAAATATCTTTTATTATATTAGTTGTTGTATCATAATATGCTTTGCTAATTTTTGTGTGTGATTCTTTAAACATAATAGTAGAAACAGCAGAGAAAGTCACAACTTGTTTTCTGCCAGATGCAGGTAATATCTTTTTTCTCACAGCATAAATATCAAATTTAAATTCAATTGTATCTTTAGTTCCAGGCGTTTCAAAAGTAATAGTTAATTCTTCTTGTTGTCCTATTATTGGTAAGTGTCTTACAATATTGTTTGTATCAATAATACTCAATTCACAGGACATTGTATTAGAAAACAAATCTTCAAATATACTACAATTTGCAAAATTAAACATAACAGACACATTACCACCAGAAGGAGATGCTATTGTAATATCTTTTAATCTATAATCTCTAGTCGCAGAGTGTTTATCTTCGGGCGGTGGTGATGATGGATTCGCTTTGTCATAATGCTCCACAGCCTCAGAAGGATGGTATGGTGCTTCTGGTACTTGTTGAACGCCTCTTGCTTTTGCTCCACCTATTGTTCTTGCCATTACGCTTTAATCACCTTATTAATAGCCTGTGTTAATGAACCTAAATGTTCGGCTTTTAGTAATGTTATATTTCTTTTTTCTTCGTTTATTTTGTCTTCCTCTTCGTAAAAGGAAACTACACTATGAGTAACAGCCGCCCCATCATTTTTTGTAATATAAGAATATAAAATAGTATCAGCAAATGTCACAGCACTTGATGCGTATGGTGATGCTCCTGTCATTCCGATAGAAACTTGGTCGCCTGTGCCACCTACTGGTGGAGATGCATAAGGATTCAGTGCAAGTCCATCAGTATTTTCAAAATGATGAACTCCTTCTTTATGAATGTCTACTTTTCTTGTTATTGTTCCCTTATATTGGTTATTCTGTTCTATAACATCACCTTCAGAAAATTCAGCATTGTTTTGATAATCACGCAATATTAATTTTTTATATGTCGCATCCCATTCGTGTACTACTGCTCTTACTGCTGTGTTGTCTGGATTGTATACTTCTTGTCCTTTAACAAAAGAACCACCTGTTGCGCCGTAGGTAGTAACATCATTCATATAGTAGGCTTTATATGGATATTTTTTTGATGTGTATTTTTCAAGTTTTCGTGAACTTAAACACCAGTCAAAGTGAGGGTCGCTAACTTTATTAAAAAGCAAAACAACCCAGTGGTGACCTGGGCTTCCATAAAATTTGTTAGAGACCATTTCAGGAGTTTCGCCATCTATGATAGCATACTCTTGAATGTAATTAGTATTATTAATAATCTCATCTTTGATAGCAACCCTTCTTAATATATCAGTTGCTAACTTTAGTCTGCCATCTTTATTGATGTCGTATTTAATTAAAGGAAATCTATCGAAAAATGACATTATGCTCCACTCCCCATTTTCCCGTCCATTCGCATTAAGTCTTGTCGTGAAAGAAGCGAGAGTTCTTTAAATTCAAGTTCCATACTAAGATGCGTTGGTGCATTTGTCTTATTAAACGCACTCCAAATTCCTGCATCGGCATAATTTACCTTTACATTTGTTAATGCACATCTTGATATCTTTCCGATATATGGATTTTCCTCTGCGTTTGATAAAAAGAAAGGTTGAAACTCCGAAGGATATTGGAACAATGAATGGTCGTCATTGTTTGTTGCAGGAGAAGCGTGATATTTTAATAATGAAATAATCTTTTGAATATTATCACTGTCGGCTTGATTTCTTGGAGCAAATTTCCAACTAAAACTAAAACTTCTTTGGCCTGGTTCTTTGAACATAGATTCTTTTCTGGGATTTGCAACTCTTTTAAAGTGATGTTGTACCAATTTGTCTGCGTTCTCAACTGCAATCTTTCCAATACCACCCGCAATATCTGCCCCTAGTCTTTCTGCGGCAACCGACCAGTTTCCTGTTAGTGCTTCAGCCAATGCGGTTCTTTGGAAACTTACTGTTTCCCATTCCCAACCATTCCCAACTGATATTTCTTGAGGAAAGGGCAAACCAATACTATCTTTGTCTGCCACAGAAGAAGAAGTGTATGCTACTTGTTGGTATTCTTGGTCTCCGCCACCTTCTTTATCTTCGCCTTCTATTGGATAACTTGCTGCCGATTCTCCTTGTGGCTTCCCTGTTCTAAAATTCCCTGAAGATATTTTCTGCATTTCAGCAGAAACATTTTCATCGGTAGACTGGTCAGCACTTCTAGAAGAATTGCTTAATGAGGCAGATTCATTTGCGTAAATCCGCAGATAGAATACATGTTGATATTCTGGATTCGAAGCCAAATCGTATGGATAATGTACTATTCCCATTTAAATTTCCTATGTTTGAAGAGTAGTTCGATATATATTATGTATGCCTTATAAAGGAAAATTTCGACCTAAGAAACCTAATAAATATATTGGTGACCCCACAAATATTATTTATCGTTCTTTGTGGGAGCGACGATTTATGGTATTCTGCGACACGAAAGATTCTGTCCTTGAATGGGGTTCAGAAGAATTATTTGTCCCATACAAGTCGCCAATTGATGGCAGAAGACATAGATATTTTGTAGATTTTTTGGTGAAGGTAAGAAACAAAGAGGGAATTGTAGAAACTAGACTGGTAGAAATAAAGCCAAAGAAACAATGCTCCCCGCCCACAAAACCACAGAGAAAAACCAAAAGATATCTTGAGGAAATAAAAACTTGGGTAATCAACGAAAGTAAATGGAAAGCCGCAAAAGAATATGCCGAAAATCGTGGTTGGATATTTCAAATAATAACAGAAGACACCCTATTCTCAGGTAAGAAAAATGCCAAATAAAGCCGATTTCTACAAACACGATAGTGTATTTGATGCTTTTCATAAAATACGAGAAGATTACAATATTCCTAGTAGTAAATCTGTCTCTAGTTTTAATTGGTTTAGTCGATTAGTAAACGATAGTATGGAAGGTGGGAAATCTGTTAGTGAAATTAGACAACAAATTATGGATGACCCAAAAAGAGTATCAAATAGGTTCTTTTTAGGCAAATTGTATTTTTTCTTTTATAATGAACCAATATA
>Ga0315336_1004356_pt1 | contig 16978 bp, 15 predicted proteins | sample ASW5metaG_FD_204512 | JGI IMG/M metagenome (GOLD analysis project Ga0315336, IMG submission 204512) | Ammonia-oxidizing marine archaeal communities from Monterey Bay, California, United States - ASW #5 | ecosystem: Environmental > Aquatic > Marine > Intertidal zone | place: USA: California...
GCAACAGGTAGGGGCTTGTTTCTTGGGCTAGTTGATTTGACATACCAGTCTGGTTCTCGCTTGAAACCACAGGCCCTCGCCGAGGGCTGTCGTGATTTTGAGGAACATTTCTCCGGATCCCGGCTGCCGAGAACCGCTACGGCATCGCTACAGTACCGATCGCCAAGGTCCATCATTCGATCCAACCGCCGGCAAGAACCCGTTGGTTGCTTTCGGGATCGTAACAAACGACTGCTTGTCCGGGAGCGACGCCAAACTGAGGTTCAGCAAACTCGATTTGCAACCGTTCGTCGGGTAAACGCTGCACCATTGCCGGAGCGGCCTGGGCATTGTAGCGAATTTGAGCGCAACAAGGTTTTAATTTATTGACGGGTATCGTTTTATGCCAGATGACCTGCCGAGCGGTCAGCTCACACCGCATCAATTCATGTCGATCACCAATCACCACACGCTGGGTTTTTGGCTCGATCCGCACGACGAACTTCGGTTCACCGAGTGCCACCCCGAGTCCTTTTCGCTGACCCACGGTAAAACCTTCGATACCGCCATGTTTTCCCACAACGGCACCGTCGACGGTAACTAATTCTCCACTTGTGTCCCGGTGTCCGCGCCTGCCGCGCAGAAATGCGTCGTAACGCCCCTCCGACACGAAGCAAATTTCCTGGCTATCTTGTTTATCTGCCACGCGCATGCCGAGTTCCGCAGCCATACGTCGAATTTGCGGTTTTTCGTAGTCACCAACTGGCAACATCATTCTTGCAAGGTGCTCTCGCTTTACGCCAAACAACACGTAAGACTGGTCTTTGCGGTTGTCCTGCCCGCGGCAGAGTTCAATTTCTCCGCTAACACCCTGTCGCAAGCGTGCGTAATGTCCTGTGGCAACGTACTCGGCACCAATGCTATCGGCATAATCAAACAATTTTCCAAACTTGATCCAGTTATTACACTGCACACAAGGGTTGGGTGTACGTCCTGCAGCGTATTCGTCCACGAAGTAATCGATGATCCTGGAGAACTCTTCCTGGAGGTTGAGTGCATAGAAGGGGAGCTCCAATTTATCAGCTACACGTTGTGCATCCTCGGCGTCAGCTGCCGTGCAGCATCCTTGCTTGTGATCTAGCCGGTTGACGATTGGCAGGTGCTCGGAGCTTGGATTCTCCACGGGAGCGGTTGCGCAGGCTACGGGAGATTGTTGCCCATGACGCATGAAAATGCCGACGACCTCGTGCCCTTGCTCAACGAGCAGATGAGCAGCGACACTTGAATCGACGCCTCCTGACATGGCTAATACAACTCGCGACATGATCCTCCGAGTTTAATCCCTGCGGCCACTTTCCCACAAGAAGGTGGCTCGCGGCCGAGGCGGTTGACTCGTATAATGTGGGTCCAAAGGAGATTTTATGGACAAAGAATTTACCGACCGTGCTGCGGCTATTCATCAGCAACTGATACAGTTACGGGACTCTCTTTGACTACGCAGGCAAGCAGCTTCGTATCAAAGCTATTGATACCGAGATGGCGAAACCGGGCTTTTGGGATAATCAGGAAAAAGCCCAGGCTGTGGTCGACGAACGCAAGTCGCTCAGTGGGTTCATCGATCCCGTGACCGACGCCTTGACGGCCAACGACGATTTGGCGGCGATGATCGAAATGGCCGCAGAAGACGAATCGTTTGTCGACGAGATGCCCGCTGCGATTGCGCAACTTGAAAGCTGGGTTGAAGATCTGAAACTCAAGGTGTTGCTCAATGGAGACCACGATAGTGCTGCCGCAATTCTCTCGATCAACGCGCGGGATGGAGGTACCGACGCAAACGACTGGGCCGAGATGTTGTTGCGGATGTACATTCAATGGGCCCAAAAGAGTGGCTCCCAAGTGGCTATCCTCGATCGTCAAGACAACGAAGAGGCCGGGATCAATAGCGCTACCATTGCGATCCGGGGTCCGATGGCATATGGCTACCTGAAGGGCGAAACCGGCATGCATCGGCTGGTGCGGATCAGCCCGTTTAATTCTGAAGGTAAGCGACAAACAAGTTTTGCCGCGGTTGATGTATCGCCCGAAATCAGCGACACCATCAACATCGATATCAACGAAGACGATGTTCGGATCGATACCTACCGGGCAAGTGGCGCTGGTGGTCAACACGTCAACAAGACTGATAGCGCTATCCGACTGACTCACGCACCAACAGGCATTGTTGTTCAATGTCAAAACGAAAGGTCGCAACACAAGAATCGCGCATCGGCTTGGAAAATGCTCCGCTCCCGATTAGCTCGCTTTGAAGAGGAAAAACGCGAGGCAGAGGAAGCGGCCAAATATCAGCAGCAGGCCAAAACAGGTTTTGGGTCACAGATTCGAAATTACTTTCTCCATCCCGATCAACGCGTGAAAGACGCCCGGACCAAATTTCAGATGGGTAATTTCCGCGCGGTGCTCGACGGCAATATCCAGGGATTCCTTGATGCCACGCTTCGCTGGCGCGCCGGACAACCGATTGAGAAAGATGGTGAATAATGGTTCGGACATCCAATGGCGTAATTGCTCAGCCGGTATGAAACCAGCCGACCCCCTTATCATCGAAGCAGCCGGCTTGCGGGCAGTATTCACGCGGCACGCTGATCGCTGGCACCACCATGTTGAGATTCAAGCGGACTCAAAATGGCCCGTCGTGCTGCGGAGTGTGGAAGGGGCACCCGAGGAAGATTTCCCTCCTAGTCCCGCGATCCAGGAACTCCATCCGCACGTCGATGCCGATACGGGGTTGGTGGTTTTGGGTGTCGGCATGTCAGGAGGAAATCACTGGAGTCTCGTCTGCAAGACCAATGCCTCGCAGCAAGACGGAACTCATCAACTCGCCTTCTCATTTGCCTGTCGGAGCCGACACCCGCCAGCAAGAATTGGCAATACCTATGCAGTCCTCCATCAAACGCTCTTTGCGCTGCACGAGGACACCATGCAACTGGTGAGCTGCCCAGGGTCAATTGCCGTGGCCACAACGGACGTTGCTGGTATCACGGAGGTGAATCAGCAACTTCGCCTGGACCAGTTTCCGGCACAGATTGCCGCAAACGATGCAAAGCCCAAAACATGGCAATGGTCGTATACGATTCGAACGATTGATGAAACGACCTGTGGCAACGCGTCTGGCTGAAAACGAGTCCAATTCACAAAGACCGACGTTGGGTTCCGTCCAAGGTACCTTGGGCAGAATTAACACTACCGCGCACCGTTCATTCAACGGGTGTTTCCTCGCCAGTGTCATGGTTGTGGAAAACCGGTGGCCGCTGTTGCGTCCCCACGATTGGTTTCAGCTCCCGCACCCAAATGTTACGATAGCGAACCGGGTCGCCGTGATCCTGCAGACGAATCGGAAGCTTATCGGCGTGTGCCTGGTACTGGGGTGGGCGGTGCCAGGGCGTGTCACCCAGAAGTTCAAAATGGTTGAGTATCAAAACGCCGTTATGTAGCGCCGTGATGTAGGCAGGCGACAGGAGTTGGTCTGCATCGTCGAAACGTGGGGCAGTCCAAATGATGTCGTAAACATTCCACTCGCCGGGTGGGTTCATGGCATTTATGGCCGGTGGCGTTTGCTTGTAAATTGCCCCCGCCTGCCCTTCAAAATAAGTGGGGTTGTTGTACGAATCGAGGACTTGAACCTCATAGGTATCCATCAAGAACACACCGCTGTTGCCGCGGCCCTGACCGTCACCTTTGACTTCTGCAGGTGCCGACCATTCGATGTGCAACTGACAGTCACCGAAACCTTGTTTTGTCTTGATATCGCCCTTGCCAACGACCGCTTCGCCGTTGTCAACGGTCCAATTCTCGCCATTTTCCCACGCCGAAAGGTCCTGGCCATCAAACAACACAATGGCGTCCGACGGCGGGCCGTGGGTGCCCCCTGGGGAGACCACTTTTGGCTCGGGCCACTCGATGCCGGGGAGATATTCAATTTGTGCCATGAGCGGGTTACACCAATTCAAGGCAAAACAAGCAAGACTCGCAACGGAGAGGACAGGGATCGGAACGCATAGTTTAGCCGCCATTGGCAAAAGTCTCCACCACCCGGGATTCGAAGGGTTTGGGCAAATCTTCCTGAACTGGAATTATGACTGCCAGCCTGGCCACAAGCAACTTGCCTCGAAGGCGTCGATAAGACAGAATGATCGATTCTGATTCCTGCGCTCGACGGATCGCTGGCCGATAGCAATGCCTGTTACTGACGGTTGGCCTGTTGCCATGCAAAAAATTCGAAGGAGTCTGGCCTCCGATGGCTTTTGACCACATTGAAAAAATAAAACGAGAATACACGGACAAGTACGTCATGGTGGATGGAGATCGTCCGGAACTTGCCCGGTTTAAGGGAGAGGTTGGCCAGGTCAAAACGGTCAATATGAGCGGGCGTGCCCTGGTCGAATTTGTCGATTACCATTTGAACATTGGCCGGTATGACATTGACCTCGACTACCTGAAAGTAGTCGACAAACCGGCTCCCAAAGAGAAAAAAACCGAGGCGAAGAAGCTCGCCGCCAAGCCCGCAGCGAAAAAGGCTCCATCGCCAGCTCCAGCTGGAGAAAAACTCTCCCCGCTGGAAATGGCACGGATGCAGGGGGCGGCCGAAACGAAAGCGGCGGAACCGGCGGAAAAAAAAGCCTCGAGTGGAAAACTGTCGACCGCCGACGTCCTGGCCATGGCCAGGGGAGGTCAAGCATCCGCCCCTGCCACAAGCGAGGAACCGGCCAACCAAGACCCGCCCGAGCCAGCCTTGAAAGAAGAACCTGTTGCCGAAGCACCGGCTGAGGAAACAGCCCCGGCTGAGTCGACCTCCTCTGGCGAAAAAGTAGACAAGTCAAAAATGTCCACTTCCGACATCATCGCCTGGTGCCGCGAGCACGACGCCAGCTAAGGCGTGCCGTGGATCATCTCCCGCCAAGTGAGTAGTCCTAGGGTTCGGGTTGTCCCACATCGACTTGTGACCAATCAATGTGGTCCATTTCTTCCCTCAGGACATTGAGGATTTCTTTTGCCTTTGGCAAATCGCGCTCAGCGACCAAGACTTGAACTTCCCCAGGTGCTTCGGCCATGAATTCGGCGGTAAATCCACCGGTTGCGATGGCAGAAATGCCGGCCTCCTCGAGAGCCGAAACGACCGGGGCAGCCCCAACTTCAGTCGGAAACGCTACCAATTTGACGAGATGTTTGATGTCATCAGTCATTTTTCGAAGATCCTTGATTGTTCAGCTTGTTTTGTTGTTATGCCAGATTCCTACTCGGCAATTGGTCAGGCAAACAAATCATGGATGACAGACCCGCCAGCGGCGATTTTCATAGGACGGCCGTTTTTCGACGTAAAGGTGGTCTGGAGCGAAAGGCCCAGGCCTTGGCAAACCGTGGCCATAAGATCCTCTGACGAGTAGGGTTCGGTCTCGACTTGAGTTCCATCTTCGTTCGTGGTTCCAATCACGCGCCCGCCCTGAATCGCTCCGCCACCGAGTACCACACTCCAAGCGCGTGCCCAATGGTCGCGTCCGGAATTTCCGTTAATTCGCGGGGTGCGTCCAAACTCACCCATCCACAGAACGACTGTATTTTGCCAAAGGCCCCGTTGTGCCAAGTCTTCAACCAAAGCGCTCATTGCCTGATCCATTTCTGGCAGTTTTGTCTCGAGGCCCGTGAAGCAGTTGCTGTGTAAGTCCCAGCCACCCATATTGACCTCGACAAAAGGGACACCTGTTTCGACCAGGCGGCGGGCCATCAAGCATCCCCGGCCGAAACCTGTACTTCCATAGCGATCCCGAATGGTTTCTTCTTCCTTCGAAACCTGGAACGCTTCCATTTGCTTGCTCGTGAGCAACCGATGCGTTTTTCCAAGTACTTTGGCATGTTCACCGGCGGCACTACCACGGCCTTCGGCGATGAATCGTTTTTCGAGTGCGTCGAGCAATTGCATTCGATCCTGCAGACGTTGTTCTTTGATTCCCTTGGAGCGGAGATTTCGCACCTGCCCATTCGAATCAACTTGGAAAGGGGCATAAGCCATGCCTAAAAAACCAGGGCCGTTGCTCGATCCACCAACCGATACAAAGGGCGGGATCTCGAGCCCGGGAACGCTCGCTTCCAGTTCGTGGGCGACGACTGCGCCATAGCTGGGGTGTTCTATATTGGGATTCGGCACATACCCCGTATGCATGTAATACCGACCTCTCTCGTGGTCGGCCTCGCGCGTACTCATGGACCGCACGATCGAAAGGTGATGCATCTGTTGGGCAACTTGCGGCAGGTGCTGACAGATTTGTCCCGCACCCGTGGTGGCGATTGGCTGAAAGGGACCTCCGGTGGCGGCGCCTGGCTTCAGGTCCCAAAGATCGATGGTGGGAGGTCCTCCGCCCATCCAAAGCAAGATGCATGACTTGTTATTTCGGCTTAATTCCTGCGCATGGGAGCGGAGGGTTCCGGTCAATGCAAGTGCGGGACCGGCAAGTGCCGAAGCGCCGGCCAAATGCTGCATAAAGTGCCGCCGACTCATGCCAAAAGGAATTAGACGCTTTTTCATGGTGTACCTCTTACGGATCAAAACCTTGCTACACTTCGTCCAAACTATCCAAGATCCAAGCTGTAATGATAACCTTTTTCCTGCGATATGGGGCATCGCCTCACGCAAAGCAGGCAATCATGCGGGCTGCCCTCAGTGGAGTTCAGCTTCCATGAATTACCCAGCCTGTGGTGTGGTTGTTGGTCAAAATTTAATGGTTGAGAACAAACTCGTTGCTGTTTAACAAGGCCCACCAAATATCTTGAAGTGCCTCGACGACATTCCCATCTCGAGCCGACAACAGTTGGTTACTGATGGTTAACTCCTCACGCGAAGGCTTCCGCGAAAAAGCGGCCAGGTAGAGATTGCGAATTTTCTCCGGGTTCGACAACTTGTAATTACTGGCCACGCCAGCGAGAAAACTTCCGGGCTTGGTACCGGTCGCCTGGTCCATCAAATCGCCATTCATCATCATCAGGACTTGGGGAATTGAACCGTTAAATGTCGTGGACTCATCGTTTTCGTCGGTACCAAAAGCAGTATTAAACTGGTCGAGCCAGCGTTGTTTGCTTTGCGCGCGATCCTTGTAAGCAAGTGTCTCCGCCACTGACGTCACGATCAATAGTGTCTCGTAGAGTTGTTCCGCTTGTATTTGTCTCAGATAGAAATGACTGAACATCGGCGGTGTCCCGAGGGTAGGATCGTCGGACTTGTTCGCCCGCGTCATGCGGCTTGAAAGACCGTACGGTTCGGAGAGGACAATCCATCGCATCAGTTCGGTGAGATCGTAACTGGACTGTTGAAATGAATCGCCCAGTTCCTCCAATAACTCTGGATGGGTGGGCGGGTTGTGTGGGCCCCTGTCGTCAATCGGTTTGGTAAAGCCGTAACCGAAAAAGTGCGCCCACATGCGGTTGACCAGCGCACGGCTCATTTCGGGTGAAGCGAGTATCAGTTTCGCCAATTCCTGGCGACGATTGATATGCTCCAAATAGCCACTATTGCCAAACTTGTTACCCGCTTCGTGCTGCAGGGATTCCAGAGACGTCCCGTCGACGAAGACCGGATAGGCTATCTTGACCTTGCCATTGCGAAGTTCGTAGTAAATTGAGGCTGCAGCCCGACTGGTGGCGCCTGTGTCCACGAACTCACCATCGATCTGCTCCCAGATCACTTCTTTCGCCGATCGCCAGTGCTGTCGACGGCCTTCACCGGGGAAATCTTGATTGTAAACACGGGCAACATCCTGATCCTCACCATCGGGAAGTGATTCGATGAGGGTTTGCCGAAAAAACGCATTTAGCTCCCAGAACTGGTTTTGCCGGTACTCGTTGAAAGGGTGATTGTGGCACTGCGTGCACTGGACCGCCATGCCCAAAAAGATCTGGGCTGTCTTAGCCGTCGCCTGGATTCCGCCTTCTTCCATCTTGTCAGCCAGGAAGTTCGCAGCACCGTTGAAATCTTCGTCGCCCGGACGGCAGCTACCGGTCGCAATGATCAACTCCTGCACCAGACGATCATAAGGCTTGCCCTTCTGGAACGATCGGCGTAGATACTGCTCCATGCCAGAGCGGTTGGCGAGCGACTCGTCGGTGGTTCCGCCAGTCCGCCCAATCAACAGGTTCGTCCAGATGGTCGACCAATGCCGGGAGAATTCCTCACGGTATTCATCTCCCAGTAAACGGTTTACAAGATTCGTACGTCGTTCGGCCGTGCGGTCTGCAAGAAAAAGACGCAGTTCCTCCAGGGTGGGCACGCGTCCTATGAGGTCGAGATAGACTCGTCGAGACCACTGGCCGCTAGCCGCCGGACGAGACGGCTTCAAACCGTGATCCTCCCAGCCTTGCCGAATTTGGTGATTGATCAAGAGCACCTGGGAGGGAACGGAGGGATTGTCGCCGCCACTGGACGTGGCTGCTTCAGCCCTGGCTGAGGGGATATCGCCAATCAGCCATCCAAGCGAGATTCCCACAAGCAAAAACAAGCGAACCGTTTGGCGCATCGATTCTCTCCATCGCCAGGGATTTGTACCTCGACCTGACTGTTATCACGCTTCATATTACACCCACGCAATTAACTTTACACCCACAGAACAAACTCGCAAAATGGCCGGTCGTCCACTCCGTGAATGCGGACTGGCAGTTTGGAGCTTTCAGATGAGCCGTTACCAACCAGGAAACCGCAAAAAACTTTGGGCGACTTGCCCTGGTGGCCTTAAAACGAGGGGTTTACGGCTTGAGGAACTCCGCTAATACCGAGGTGAAAGTGCAAGTTGTATGTATCAAAATTGCGCATATGTTTAATTGTGATACACCTGAAATACAACAGGCGAACCTGGGATCATGCCTTCGAGTGACCCCAAATTCGCCCTGTTGTACGGATTCGGCTGGACTTAGCAGATTCTGTGGGAGGTTGGCAGAACTCGCTAACTTGTTTGATACCAGCCGTTTCCTCAATCGCGGTTACATTTGCCTCTTCGTCAGTTCGGCCCCTCTCTTGGCTGTTCCAGCCCCAACACAATTATTGGCCTCTGCTTGACGACACCAGAAATAATAGCAAACTCTATGCCAAACACCGCATTGCACTTAGAGAATTGGCGGTTGACTGCTCTAGAAGTCCCGCTCGTTGCCGCATGACACCATCGATCACGGGTGTCGTCAGTGTGATTGTAGATCCTCGCAGCCTACGCCGTCCCTGGGATAGTGGGGGGTGGGCAATTATCCTGAATACCGGAAAATACTGATCGATTATATTCACTACTACATTCACTACCGGTATGAACTGACGGAATAACATTTGACGGAGGGCGTGAGGGAAAATGCGAAACCATAAAATCATCCAGCATGAAATGTTGATCCTGATGTTGGCCTGGGTGTTTGGGGTCGGCTGTTGTGTTTTTGCCGGGGACAAGACCCCCCCGGCAGCGGCGCCTATGGGCGAGACCATCAACCTCCTGGAACCACATGACAACCCGTTCCTGTCAGGCAGGCTCAAGCCCGGTTATGCGTATCATCCCTTCTTCGATTACAGCAGCGTGCACGGGCAATTTCCCGATGACATCCAGCTCGACTATTTCGGGTTTCGCAACGACCGCAACCTGTATTTTGATGAAAATCGTGAATATCTTCTCGTGTTGATCACCAGCGGCAGCGAGGGGGCGGGATTTTCCCATAGGACCACCATCGCCGAGCACCTGGAGGCGATCCTCAATGAGGAATCTGGCAGGGAGGTGCGGGTGCTCAACCTTGCGGTGAACAGCTATTGTATCTCACAGGAAATCTCGACGTATGTGCACCTGGCCTGGCACCTGCAGCCCGAGGTCGTGATCTCATTGTGTGGATGGAATGACATGGTCTACAGCCAGGTTGCCCCCCTGAACTTCAAGAAGCTGGGGCTGGCATACCCCAATTTCTACGAGGGCTGGTCCTCGGCGATTCACCCCGTGATATCGACCCGGGAGGACCCCTGGGTTACGAGGGAGGGCAGCGACGACGAAATCATGGATGGATTCCTCAGGAATATCGATAAATACAGGACACTGGTGGAGGCGAATGGCGGAAGATTCATGATGGGTCTGCAGGGTTTTGACGGGACCAGCGGGGATATGCCCCTGATCTATCCGAGGGTCTATTCCCTGATGAGACAATTGTCGAAAAAAATGGTGGGAAGGGAAGGCTTTCATGATTTCACGTTGCGCAAGGACATGGAGTTTGTCGATGCCGTCCATTCGAACGACACGTCGAGCCGCTTGATTGCCGAGACGTTTGCGCCGATGGTGATGAGGGCCCTGGGTATCAGGATGAATTGATCAGGCGGGGTTGGTCTGGGGATGGCCGGCAACTTGCCAGGAGAGTCTTCAAACGATCAACTCTCTTCTGGAGGATCGTTCAGTGCACTTCAAGCATCCGCTGAAGGGCCACAAGCGCCCAGTGGGTTGTTTCTTCATCGACTTTAACAATGTTCACAGGTGTGCCTGCGGCGAAACTCTCCAGGCTCCAACAGAGATGGGCCAAATCGATGCGGTACATGGTCGCACACATGCAGACGACTGGTGAAAGGAAGTGAATTTCCTGCTCCGGGTGTTCTTGTTTCAAACGGTTCACCAAATGCAACTCCGTACCAATCGCCCATTTGGTGCCAGGCGGGGCCTCTTCGACCGTCTTGATGATTTTGCCTGTCGATCCGTATTCATCGGCCAGTTCGAAGACTTCCGGAGAACATTCCGGATGAACCAGGACCTTGATACCGGGGTGCTGCTCGCGAAAAAGCTGTACGTGTTCCGCTCGAAACATCTGGTGCACACTGCAGTGTCCTTTCCAAAGGATCACTTTGCTCTCTCTGAGAGTTTTCTCGCTATTACCGCCGAGATCTTCGGCATAAGGATCCCAGACAGGCATTTGGTCGTTCGTGATGCCTATTCCAAGGGCTGTGTTGCGACCGAGATGTTGATCGGGAAAGAACATCACGCGACCGGTTTTTCCGGTTGCCGCTTGCCGTGCAAAACCCCATTCGATTGCCGCTCTGGCGTTGGACGACGTACAGACGATGCCACCACGCCTTCCTACGAATGCCTTGAGACTGGCAGCGGAATTGATGTAGGTGACAGGCGTAATCTCCTGGCAGTCGAGAACTTCTCCCAGTTGATCCCACGCGTCTTCTATTTGTCCGAGGGTCGCCATGTCGGCCATGGAACAACCGGCGGCGAGATCTGGCAAAATGACCGACACGCGTTCACCACCGCGTTGGAGACATTTTTCCGGTCGATTGGCAAGAATATCTGCCGTTTCGGCCATGAAGTGAACACCGCAAAACGCGATGGCGCGGCAGTCGGCATTCTCAGCTGCTAGCTGACTGAGACGATAGCTATCGCCGCGTAAATCTGCTTGGGCAATGACCTCGTCTTGCTGATAATGATGGCCAAGGATGAGCAACCGTGAACCCAATTCGCCTCGTACTTGCGCGATGCGGTCAATCAGCTCCTCGTTTTCGAGCGCCTTGTAGAATTGGAGTTCCAGGCCAGACGAAATGGTTTCGTGGATAGTCATTATAAAGCGGTTCCCAATAGGGAGAGATTGTAGTCGAAAACCGCCAGCCAAAACAGGATCCCGACTGTGGGCTCCAGTGGGAGACTGGACGAAGTTGTCCGGTCGTATCGACCGACAATCCCCCCCGCGGGGGAGACCTCCGCGATTTGAGGTTGCGAGGATGGCTTCCTGGACCTCCCAGGGTGCTACCATGGCCGAGCCAAGTTCTGAAACTGATGGGGACATAGCCGCTAGCTACCGGACCAATGCTGCTATGCCGCCGCGCTACGCAGGGCTTTCGACGGCAATTGGCAAATTTCGGCGACAAATTTGGACTGCGAATCCATCAGATGTTAATGCCCAACAAACACTTCTCTCCGGTGGCAAGTCAAAACACAGAGTGATCTCATTACCACGCCGGGCCACTTCTTCGATTATTCTTCCCTGCCTGTGTCATCCACGGTTACTCGTTTTCCGGGAACCAGCGTACCAAGCCTGAATTTCAGGTAGTTCTTCCCAATCGCCGGATTGAGTTTGGCAATCCGTTTTGGTCTGCGGAACTCTTCGCCGATGACCTGGCGCAAACCGTGTCCACGCCAGCCGCGGGGACAATCTCGGCAAGTGATAACATCAGTCCGTGGCAACGGAAGATTGCTGGTCAGATCCTCGCCGGCTCAATTCCCGGCAGCGGCACCAATGACGCCCAACATCATCAGCAACACTCCAACGACGAGAGAAACCCCCCACAACACCACGGCAACGATCCCGAGAATCTTCCCTGTCGTTGCCTTCCCTTTGTGCTCTTGGCCGATGCCCTCTTGAGCGATCATCTTTTCCGCATTGCCGCCTGCGATGATCGCCCAGATCCCCAGGGGGGCACAACAAAGGAGACCTAGGATTCCCGTGACCAAAGCGGTCGTCGATTGGCTTGAGATTGATTCAGCAGACATATTAATTTTCTCCAGATACAGGTGTTGAGAGGATCCTTCGAAATCCGGTTCATTATTGCGGAATAATTCTCATTATCGACCGGCAAGGATATCGACAAGCTCTGGCAAGCTGTCATCAATCTGTCGCTCTAGCGACCGTACAGCAATATACCAAAATCGCGAAGCGTCGCCATTGCATGAGTTCAAATGGGCCTGTCTTTGTACGGTCAAAAAAAGGACCTGCCCCGGGCATTGTGCCCAGGGCAGGTCCCATAACGAAGGGGGAATTCGTAGTGTTAGCCCATCCGCTTAGCGGGTGAAGCTGGTGTGAACTACGTCGCGTGCCCGGCTGACCGAAGCGTTAGGATCGGCCATGGGAACTGGGGGTACGGGGAAGATGGCCGAATCGCTGACCTCAACGGGTGCAGCAGCTGGCTCTTCACCACCATTACCACAACTTGGTTCACAGCAGCAGTTCGACTCGCAGCAGCAACTCGACTCACAGCAGCAATCACTCTCGCAGCAGCAATCACTCTCGCAGCAGCAATCACTCTCGCAGCAGCAACCACTGTCGCAGCCACAACCACAGCCACCGCAACCACGTAAGCAGCATAAGAGGCTGTCGAGGATACCACCACCGCAACAGGTGGAACCGCAACCGCAGCAATCGCAACAATTGTCGCAACCGCAGGAAGCCTCGCAGCAGCAATCACTTTCGCAGCAGCAATCGCTCTCGCAGCAGCAATCACTCTCGCAGCAGCAATCACTTTCGCAGCAGCAACCACTGTCGCAACAGCTACCACAACCGCCGCGTTGGAACATGCAGCAAAGCGAATCGAGTAGTGGGCAGCCACAACCACAGCTAGAACCACAGCCACAGCAATCGCAACCACTGTCGCAACAGCAATCACTCTCACAACAGCAATCACTCTCGCAACAGCAATCACTTTCGCAGCAGCAATCACTTTCGCAGCAGCAATCACTTTCGCAGCAGCAACCACTGTCGCAGCGGCAACCACAGCCACGGAAGCAGCAGAAGAGACTGTCGAGGATACCACCACCGCAACAGGTGGAACCGCAACCGCAGCAATCGCAACAATTGTCGCAACCGCAGGAAGCCTCACAACAGCAGTCCGACTCGCAGCAGCAATCACTGTCGCAGCAGCAGCTTGGTTCACAACAACATGATTTTTCACAACAACCGCAGCCAGCGTCACAACAACAGCCACAGCCGCCGCCCAGCATCCGATCCAACAGTCCATAGCCGAAACTTTGACTTGCCAGACAGATGCCGATTAAAAGCGCTCCTATAAAGTTCCACTTCATCGAACAACATCTCCTATGCGTTTGGAACCATCCGAGGTGAGTCTTTTGCCGACTTCCGGCGGCGCGCCATGCCGTCCCACGCCAACCACAAGTGATGGCAGCGAAGGTTTCGACGCGAACTACGCCAAACAGGTGGGTAGCGGTCGGCGTGCGGGGCACTTCAAAGTGCCGGGGGTCGGTAAAAGGCAGGCTCTACTCGGGGTCCACACGGTTGGGGGGGCGTCAACGTCGGTCGAGCCAATCCTTGACTCGAATTAGTCCGTGCCGTGATGCTGACGCGCAATACGTGCCGCCGCAGGCGCAGGGCGCTTTGCATGCGACATCCATCGTATCGGTCGCTGGCAGAATGACGCTTGAATGATCGCAACTAATTTCCCACAAGTACCTTATCGCACCAGTTGCGTAAAGTTTGCCTCTCCTGGAACATGGTTAAACCTTGCCGGTTCTGTTGCCTGGTGAAATGGGCCATGGTGGAACAGCAAGATCATTGGTATCTTCTAGATAGGTCGATTTGCTGCCCTGAATTGGTGCGATTGCCTTCTCTCCGCCTGAACTGCCGTACAACGCTTTCCCTCCGTGTGACGATTCCCCAACCATGACAAAGACCTCCCTGTATGGACAAATTGTGCTGCTACTGGTGTTTTGCCCGGCAGCCGATGGTAACACCGGTGATGACCTGTTTGACTGGCCCAACTGGCGTGGGCCACAACAAAACCGGACCTCAGCCGAAACAGGATTGGTAGACCGTTGGAATCCCAAAGGAGGCGTTGACAGCAATCTTTTATGGAAGAATGCTGATTTGGCCGGTCGGTCTACCCCTGTCGTCCTGGGCGACAAACTTTACACGATCGTTCGTGACCAGTCTGGGACGCACACCGAGGGAGAAAAAGTCGTGTGTGCCAGCACGGCGACTGGCGAGATTCTCTGGCAACACCGTTTCAACGTTTATTTGTCTGACGTACCCGATACCCGTGTTGGCTGGTCGAGTTGCGTTGTCGACCCCGAAACCGGAAATGTCTATGCCCTGGGTGTATGTGGATATTTTTGTTGCCTGAATGGCGAAAATGGTGAATTGATATGGTCGCGGAGCCTTCACGAGGAGTTTGGGCTGCTCTCCACCTACGGGGGACGGACAAACATTCCCAAACTGTACAGAGATACGGTCATCATCAGTGCCGTGGTGATTGGCTGGGGTGATACGCCCCAGTGGGGATTGCTTGCGAAACCGGCCCATCGTTTCCTGGCGTTTGACAAAACCAATGGAGAGCTGCGCTGGCTCAAGGGGACACGGCTGATCCCTTACGACACGACCTACAGCACACCCACCATCACGTCGCTTAGTGGTTTGGGAATGGATGCGATGGTTTTCGGGTCGGGCGACGGTCAGATCTGGGCCCTCCAGCCAGGGACCGGTCTGCCGATTTGGTGGTACCCGTTTTCTCGTCGTGGCCTTAACGTCTCGCCCCTGGTCACCCCCGATGGTCGCGTATTCTCTGGCCACAGTGAAGAAAACGTTGTCGGCAATACCATGGGCTCGATTGTCACATTCGATGGCAACCAAACAGGGGACCGCTCTGGTCAGGAACAGTGGCGCCATTTTGAAATCATGGCCGGCAAGAGTTCACCGCTGATGATTGGCGAGCGGATTTACTTTGTCGACGATCGGGCCAAGCTCTTCATTTTCGACGCAAACTCTGGCGAGCTCGTGCAGCGCAAAGCCTTGGGAACCGTCATGAGAAGTACACCACTCTTTGCCGACGGGAAAATTTACCTTTGTACGAATAATGGGCGTTGGTACATTCTCGAACCGACTGAGCAGGGAGTAAAAGTGATCCACAAACTTCGCCTCAAAGGCGAAGCGAGCGATGGCTCCCCTATCGTCTCGCGAGGGCGAATCTACTTGCCTACTTCCGAATATCTGTACTGTATTGGAGAACCGGATCACCAACCGACCAGTGAAGTGACGGTGGCTTCTTCTGCCAAACCACCAATTCACGCTCGCGACAACAAACCAGCGCATCTCCAGGTGGTTCCCTATGATGTACTGCTCAAACCAGGGGACCAGCAAACCTACAGAGTACGACTTTACAACGACCGGGGTGAATATCTGCGGGATGCGGCAACCAACGAGCTTGCGTTCTCGATCGATGGGCCAGGCCAGATCGGCCCCGATGGAAGCTACGTGGCCCCCACCGATGCCAGTCACCAGTGCAGCCTCATCACATGCCGACTCGGTGAGTTAAAGGGGTCTGCCCGGGTACGCATTGTACCCCCGCTTCCATGGTCTTTTGATTTCGACGATCTGGATGACGTGCCACTCACGTGGGTGGGAGGTCGGGTTCGTTACGTGTTGAGTGATCGGGGTGAACAACGTGTGATGGTGAAGCGTAGTGAATTGCCCACCCGTCCCGGCGCTCCAACGACCAAACTGGGAACCCGCAGCCGGATGTGGATGGGACCCATCAACCTGTCGAATTACACGATCGAGGCAGACGTAAGGCTTCCCACGAACGAAGCGGGAAACTCCCAGGGCAGTTTGTCAGAACTTCCACAAGAGATAGCCGCTGGCGCCATCAGGCAGGGTGATCTTGGCTTGATTAACAGTCGGTACACCTTTGCCTTGTATGGCGCAAGCCAAGAGGTGCGGCTCTACAGTTGGTGTACGCATGACAAACGAACTCAGGCGGCGCAGGCCTGTGAAATAAATCCAGACACCTGGTACCGGTTGAAAATGCGGGTCAAACCACGTGGCCATGAAGCATTGGTTCAGGGTAAAGTTTGGCCTCGCGATACGAAAGAACCAGACGACTGGACACTTGAATTTGTCGATCCTGCTCCCAACCTCAATGGCAGTCCTGGCTTGTTTGGAAATGCCAAGGATGCAGAGATTCTGCTAGATAACATCTTGGTCACACCAAACTGATTATTTACCCTCTCGAATCATTTTCATGGCAAAATAACCAACGGTACAGACTGCAATGCAATTCATTGAAACCGCTATTACCAGCTCTATGCTTTTGGCTGCCTGCGTGGCTGCAAGTCAACTTCAAGCCGGTGTCCCGGTTGACGCCTCGCAGACGGCCACCTCAGGTGTTCAGTCCACCCCGGCGCCAACCATTAATTGGAACCAATGGGGTGGTGGTCCGGCACGGAATAACACGCCA
>Ga0315336_1004357_pt1 | contig 16973 bp, 10 predicted proteins | sample ASW5metaG_FD_204512 | JGI IMG/M metagenome (GOLD analysis project Ga0315336, IMG submission 204512) | Ammonia-oxidizing marine archaeal communities from Monterey Bay, California, United States - ASW #5 | ecosystem: Environmental > Aquatic > Marine > Intertidal zone | place: USA: California...
CTCAGGAAGTCATTATTCAGCGGAAGAATCACGATGTCGTTTCCGCTGACCGCAAGCAGGTCTCCGCGAATGGCCAAGAGAGAACGGATAGGGAACTCGTGCCCTGGAATCAGATGAAAGCGATCCGGTAGAGTCCTTCCTCGCTGCGCTTGGAAAAGGCCCTGGTCTGTAGCCACGAATAGTTCTTCTCCGGAAAAAGCAATGCCCCTGGCCGGGGGTGCGAGTTGACTGGCCTCGGCTGGACGAGAAACTGGACTATTAAGATCTACGCGGACAATTCCGTCGTCAGTGGCTAGCCAGATGCGCCCTCTGTCGTCCTCGGCCAAGCCATTGATAGCGCCTGAGGGCAGCCCGTCGCTATAGTCGAGAAAGCGGGCGGTGTTCAACGACTCGTTTACAAGGGCTAAGCCGCCTTGTTGTAGCCCCAAAGCAAGCGTGCCATCAGAGAGAAGCAATGAGACAAGAACCTGGTAATCCGTGAGCACCGCAGTGATGGCTGGGTCTAAATCGACTATCTGGGTCTGATCTTTATCGATAAATGACAAATATCGACCAGATGCGGTGATCAGAAGAGAAGAAGAGTCCGAAAGTGCGGCAGCGTGAACCAGCTCATCTCTTGCGAACATCTGCCCGGCGGAAACGGGCTCAAATGAGGAGCCCGAGAGTCGCGTCAATCCTCTTCCCCAGAGGCTCACGAACACACTTCCTCCGCTGGTGAACGCTGTTTGGACTGGCGTCTCTGGAATTAAAACGCGAATAGCGGTTCCAGAACGAATGATTATCCGTCCAGGGGTGACGAAATATGAGCTTGCCCCTGAGCGCAAAATTTGGTGGACCTGTTCAAAAGAACCAGATTCTACTTCGCTTCCATCCAGAAAGGACTGAAACGCTGGGCTGTAAAGTGAATCAGATCCGAGAGTCCCGAGATCGCCGTTTGCCCCCACCAGAATCCCGCCATCGGCATCAAACGTCAGGCGGTTGGCAGTTCTTCTATCTGGAAGCGATATCAGCCGCCACGAACTGCCGTCGTATTCCAGTAGTCCATCCTGATTCGCAACGTACAAAAGACCTTCGGTAGAGATCGCCACATCCAGATTTCTTGGATTGTGGCCGTATTCGTACGGGCGATATCGATGTACGACAGGATAGCCTTGCTGCTGCGAAAACGCATCTTGAACCGGATTGGCGCTCCAGGTCAAGGCCAACATTAAAACAAGGGATATGTAACTCAGCTTTGGTGTGTTCACCATCGGGCGTATCGGAAAAGCGACCCGGCTCATCAGCCAGACTGAATACAAGAAATTATTTGAACAACAGCCGTGAAGAAAATCGACAAAAGCCAACGAACTCTCCACAAGTCTGGTTTACACCCTAATGATACGGAAAACAGGTACAAAGGTGGCTTTTTGCGAGACGGGTGGGCGTGCTATATTGGCGGGAATCTGCCAAGAAAAAATACAGACAATGCCACGCCTATTAATCGTTGATGACGAAGCTGGAATCAGACGCACCTTGAAGGACCTGATGACGATGCAGGGATACGAGGTCGATGAGGCTGAAAATGGAGCGGATGGTCTGGAAAAAATAGCGGGCGGCACCTACGACCTAGTGCTTTCTGATATTCAAATGCCGAAGCTCGACGGAATGGGTATGCTCAAGGCGGCGAAAGAAAAGAATCCGGACCTTCCCTTCATCATGTTGACGGCGCACGCAACCATCGAACTCGCAGTGGAGGCGATAAAGATGGGCGCATACGACTTCGTGCCCAAACCGCCGAATCTTCAGCACTTTCTGGTAACTGTTAGAAATGCACTGGATACGAAGGAGCTGAAAAAGGAGCATGGGCGAATGAAGGCTCGCCTCGAGAAGATTGACGCGAACATTCCGCCGCTTCTGGGTGAGAGCAAGGCCATGCTTCGGATTAAGAAGTTGCTCGAGAAAGCCGCGCCCAGTGAAGCCCGAGTGCTTGTAACGGGAGAAGCGGGATCTGGAAAGGAGCTGATCGCTCAGTGGGTTCATCAGCTTTCTGAACGAAAAGATGGGCCTTTTGTGGCCGTGAACTGTGCCGCCATCCCAAGCGAACTGATTGAGAGTGAACTTTTCGGACACGAAAAAGGATCGTTTACGGGCGCGCATAAACAACATGTGGGTTCTTTCGAACAGGCCGATGGCGGGACGTTGTTTTTGGACGAGGTTGGAGACATGAGCACAACGGCGCAAGCCAAAGTGCTAAGGGTTCTTCAAGAAAGCCGCGTTCGCAGAGTGGGGGCTGACCGAGATGTTTCTGTGGATGTGCGCGTAGTGAGCGCCACGAATAAAGATCTGGAGCGGGCCATTGAGAACGGTGAGTTTAGGGACGATCTGTTCCACAGGCTGGCCGTCATTCAGATCGAATCTCCGCCGCTACGGGAACGAACAGAGGACATCGCGATCCTGGCGGAGTTCTTCTGCGAGAAACTGAGCAAAAGAAATGCTCGCCCAGAGAAGCACTTTTCAAAGCCTTCGCTGGCTCTCCTGTCCACCTATCCCTGGCGTGGCAACGTTCGCGAGCTCCATAACGCAGTCGAGCGACTCATTGTGCTTAGCGATACTGATGAGATTACAGAAGAGGATGTGGATATGTTCACGAACCCAGGAAGTGCGCCACAAGACTCTATCTCTTATCTGGTTGGGAAAAACGAGACAATCAGCGATTTTCGAGACGCAGCCGAAGCGGCATTCTTGAAGAAGAAATTGATCGAATTCGATGGCAACATCAGCAAAATGAGCGAGTCGATAGAGCTCCAGCGCTCCAATATCTATGCAAAGCTCAAGAAGTTCGGCATCAAAGATTGATCCCAAGAAGGCAAGGCAGTTGCCCTTAACTCCGCCCCGGCATGGTGATCACAAATCGAGTTCCAGTGGGCTCGGCATTTTCAACTCTTATTGATCCACCGAGCGCTTCAGAGGCCATCCGGCAAAATGCTAGCCCCAGGCCCACGCCAGCCTTGACGCCAGTAGAGGTGGACTCCAGTTGATAGAATTTGTCGAAAACGCGACCATGGAGCTCCTCCGGGATCCCTTCCCCATCGTCTTCCACACGAATTTCCACGTTTTCGCCCGCCGGTGTCACTCTGAGCGCTAGCCGCGTCGCGCCCGTTGCGTACTTAAAGGCGTTCGACACGAGATTGGAGATCATCCGGTCGAGCAGTGTTCGATCGCTCTGTAGTGGCTCTTTGGTATCGACCTGCACCGAAATGGTGATCCCGACTTCTTGGGCCGCAACGGCATACCGATCTGAGAGCTCGTTCATAAAAGTGCCTAGGTCGATGTGCTCCGTGTTGATGACGAGCTGCCCAGATTCCATTTTTGATACGTCGAGCATGCTTTGAATCATCGTTCCCATCGAAGCAGAGGCGGAGGTTATATGGGTCAGCCGCTCTGCGAGAGCCTCCTCCGTTACCGCCATTCCCATGCTCGCGCCCATCTTTAACATGTCCGTATTCATTTTGATGACTGCTAGCGGGTTGCCGAGATCGTGGACAATCATGTGTGTCAAGGCGTCTCGACTGGCCTCAGCCTTTTTCAGGTCAGATAAGCTTTGTTCGAGTGATCGGGTCAAGGCACGCTCTCGATCCCTGAGGTCTTTTTTTTCCAGTGAGGAGGTTAGTCGAGCATTCAGAATAGTTGGATTAAACGGCTTGCCCAGAAAGTCCACAGCCCCCTTCCCAATGGCTGAAACAACGTTTTCTTGGTCATCCCTTCCGGAAACCATGATTACAGGGATGTGCCTGAGCTCCTCATCTGCGGCGAGGTGCGCGAGGACCTCGAGCCCATTCATGACCGGCATGTCGATGTCCAGCAGAATAGCATCGGGCAGCTGTTCAGCAATCAGATTCAGGGCCACCTGTCCATTTTCGGCCGATTTCGAGTCGTAACCCAGAATCTCCAGGTAATCTACAAGTAGTTCGCGGTTCAAGTCGTTGTCTTCAACAACCAGGATGAGCCTATTCGTGGATTTGGCAGAGGCGGACATAGGCGAAAGGCGTTGATGTACAGATTTCTCATTAGACATGCTGGCTGAAAATAGGGAATAAGACGCCTTCACTCACACTGTCTTCGTTTTGGAGGAGGAGCGCTTCTGTATTGCCACCGAAACATCAGCATGGTCTTCCGAAGTGATATCGGACTTGGGCCAAAAAATGTAAAGACCAATTTACCAGCCATTTAGAGCGAATTGGCGCCTTTTCTCGTTTCGGCTACCTCTTAGCAAAAATTCTTGGCACACGGGTTGGTCTGCAAGAACCGAACAGATATCACAATTCAGCAATGCGAGGTAATTGCATGAACTATATCGAAAGCCCCTCCCCCATTCTGGAGTGGGCACCTGAAAACGACAACCTGAGTTTTGTCGTCGATCTAAGAGATCTCGGTCTCAAAGAGACCTACTACGCATGGGAAGTCCACCGAGGGTCGAATTGCCCAATATATCAGATGGCGGGCCCTGAAATCTGGAATCCCCACATCGGGAAAATGGAAACCCCAGCCTGGATTCTTTGAGCGCGCTGTTCTCCGCCTGAGGCAACCCTGTTTCGTTCACGAAACACCAAAACCGCGAAAAGGCCCTGAAAACACGGATAGGGCGATGGCACAAGGTTTGTAATGAAACAGGCACGCGCCACGAGCGCTACCACACAATCGCTATGAAAACGCAATCTCACATATCGCTCCTGATTATCCTGCTCTCGCTGATGTTCGGCGGAGAAGCGCGCGCACAGTCTTGGAAATCCAGTCTGCACATCGTCGGCTCTCCCGCTATTCAGCTAGACGCCAGGCCACAGGGATTTGACTCCTCAGTCGCACAAGACGAAGATGATTCAACTCTCCTCATCTGGGGAAGAAGGAAGCAGAAGTCAAAAGTGACGGTCTCCACGTTTAGCCCGGGGCAGAGATTCGAGCTCACAATCGAGGCAGCGTCTACACGGAACGGAAAATCTACCGGTAGTATTAAGCTTGTTGATGGGATGATGGATACAGATTTAATTGTTAACATCCAGAAAAAGAAAGCGGGCTTGGCAAGACTTCGGTACGTTGCCAACGTAACCTTGGAACAAGGGAATACGGAAACGGAATTTGCTGACGTTCACACCGTCACCTATACCATTACGGATCAGTAGAGATGAGATTGTTAAAACACGCACTGTTGACGGTAATTGCGCTGTCGGCATTTGATAGTGTTCACGCGCAGATCACAGTTCGTGGACGACTGGCTCACGATATGGACTCGGTGTCAGGGCAGCAGGTTGCGGGCAGCGTCATCGTTGACAATGAAACACAAGAGCTACAGCAGGCGAAGGTATACCTGAAGGATTACCTGTTTTTTGCTGATGGAACCAACGCCTATGACGAACCCGGAACAGGCGTTCGATCTAACGCTAGTTGGGTTCAGTTTTCACCGGAAAACATGACAATTCCACCAGGTGGTTCGGTCACTGTCTCCTACAATATTTCCATTCCGGACTCTGTCGACGCAGGATCATACTGGAGCATGTTAATGGTCGAAGGTGTGGACGAAAACTCGGCGGAGTCTACGACTGGTGAGCCCGCGGAGCGCCAGGTCGGGTTTCGTCAGGTGACACGCTATGGCGTGCAGCTTGCCGTTCACGTCGGCCAGGAAGCCGAAAAAAACGTAGCCTTCGATGGTATACAATTGTTTGCTGATGAGGAGGGGAGCACGTTTTTTCAAGCTGATGTGTACAACGTCGGCGCGGCGATGCTGCGCCCCAACGTCTACATGCGTGTGTTTGCGGAAGACGGGACCGAGCTAGGGCCGTTCGAGGGCGTCCAGTTTCGAATGTATCCTGGAACATCTGTTCGCCAGCGGATTGATATCTCAGATTTAGCTCCCGGTACTTATCAGGCATTGTTAATCGTTGATAACGGTGACGATGCCGTTTTTGGTGGGCAGTACGAACTGACGCTATAATCTCAGATGAAATTCTGCCTGCGCACGTTGTTGGTAGTTACAGTGCTGTCGATAGGCGGCGGTGGTAGCGCGTGGTCGCAAGACATTGCCGTGTCCACGCGAGACTCGACGCCCGTATCCGTGAGTGCGGGTGGCGTTGGCACGAGAATGGTCTCAATGACCAACCTTAAGGCAGATACGAGCACTGTTCGGTTGAGCCTCTCGCTTCCCGCGAGCTGGTCAGTGCTTATTCCGCCGGCAAAGCACGTCATTGCAGGGGCTGAGGTTGTAAATGAGCTCGTTTCGTTCCAAGTGCCCAGAAATACGCTTGCGGGTGACTATGAAATCGTTCTTTCATCCCAGAATGGCGCTGAAATCTCTCTCGGAAAATCGATCACCATGAATGTGGTCGTCAGGCCTCAGTTCACCGTGGAAGCTGAATGGATTGAGTATGATGAATTGGTTCGGGCGGGCTCTCAAATCAGCGGTGTTCTGGTAGTGACTAATAGTGGAAATGCCAGTGCAATATGGGAATTGGATGCCAGAAGCTCCCTCGAGTATGGTGTGGGCCTCTCGGCGCAACGACTTGTTCTACAAGCTGGCCAGAGCGAGCAGGTTGACGTGAGCATTGATACGAGCGACGAAATCGTGGCGCCCCTTACTCACTCCCTTGTCGTCCGTATTGCGCGTATCGATGAATCGGCTGGCGGGGAAGCGGCAATGGAAGACACAGATAACTCCCACAATACTGTGCAGATCACGTTCGCCACCAACATGCTGCCTGTAAAGCGCAGCCTGGCATCTCGTCGCGAAAACACGCTACCTATTCGGTTATCCCTTGTTGGCGCGACAGAGGAAAATCAGCAGGTGGGGCAGGTTGAGTTGTCACTACCAGAAACGATCGTTGGAACCAGAATCTACGAGGCGCTCATTCGCACACCAGACGTTCGAAAAGCTTCAGCGTTTGCTTCTTCAGATCGATATTCTCTCAGCGTGTCATCTTCCAAAGCTGAAGTTTATTTGGGTGATCAAACGTTCGAATCCTCCGAGTTGCTGGAGTCCGGATCCCTCGGGTTCGGAGCAGGAACGACCGTTTATGCTGGTCGATTGTCGTTTGGGGGGTACGCCCAGCAAAGCAGGCAGGTGTTTCCAAAACGCAAGCAAGCAGCTCTTTTCGCGCACTATCAGATGCGCCCCTCGTTCAGGATTGAGGCGAGTGCTCTGTCAAAACGCAGTTACGAAGAGGGCGATGCTTTTTCGCTGGCAGCTCAGGCAGAGCCAGGCCAGTCTCTTATCAGGGCAGAATACGCCCTTGGCAGTTTCGGAGGTGGCGATGCTGGACGGGAGAGGGGTGACGCGATTCAGGTTGAGGCAAATACGTCGTGGAAGAGCTCTTCTTTTTCACTCAAGGCAGAGCGGGCTGATGCAGCGTTTTTGGGTTCGATTCAAAATACCGAAGGGGTGTCGTCATCTTTAGTGCTCGGCGTCACGGACTGGTTCAGACTTGAGGGACAGGCCCGCGGGAGGCGTAGGCATTATGATCTGGCAGATGGGTCGACGGCCACACAATCGATAGGTAGTGCAAGAGTCGGGATGAGATTGATTCGTTCGGGAGATCGAAATCGTGTATTCCTTTCTGTCTTCGGATTGGGGCAGATCAATGAAAACACGCTTTCTCAACTGAGCCGGCAGGAAAAGGCAATCGAAGCCAGATTTGGACTCAACAAAAGGAGATTCGGGCTTAGCGCTACTGCGGCAACCGGGCAGACTCAAGATCCAGTCTCCCCTGAGCTGGATCCAAACAGGAGGGTCAATGCGACGCTGTTTGGAACGAAGGGTGGGTTTTCATTGAACATGTCGGGCTCCTACACAGATGGCCCGACGTTTTACAACCCGGTCAATCAGGAGAGGATGACCCTAGGGATAAATGCAGGGTGGGATTCGGGCCAGCGTACCCGTATTAACGCCGGGGTCTTTCGCAGCAAGGATCTATCCGCTTCGAATCAGCAATTCACGTTGGCAAATGCCAGAATAGTGCACCAGTTTCCCTTCATGCACGAGCTCTCGCTGAGAGCACGCGTCGCCCAAACTGACTTTGATTCCTCTATTAGAAGCGCCACGCTTGGATTTACCTACTCCATTCCACTGTATATCAAGGCCCCGGGAGTAAAGAGGGCTGGCTCGGAGTTGAAAGGGCGTGTTGTGAACATCGAAACGGGCGAGCCCATTTCGGGAGCTGTTCTTTCCCTGGACGCGGAAACTGTTGTCACAGGAGAGGATGGGGGATTTAGCTTTAACATTAGTGGAGACGGAACGCCTTACTTGAGCATTGACAGGCAGTCTATTGGTTTTGAGAGGCGCCCTGTAGAAGCGTTTCCGATGGCAATTTTCCCAGAGGCATTGGGCGATGTCCCGCTCGAAATAGGCGTTGTTCGAAGCAGCGGCCTCAGCGCCACGATCACGCTCAACCGCGCAGCAGCACAGCAACGAAACTCGGCTTTAAGTCAAGAACTGAGCGAAAGTGCCGTTGCGGGACTCGTGGTAGAAGCTCGCCAGGGTGCGACTCGAATCCGTCGTTTGACCGATCGGCGAGGCACGGCGCAATTTTCTGACTTACTGCCCGGAGAGTGGTCGATTTTTGCGGTAGGTGCATCGCTTCCTAGCGGATATGTTACTCGTCCTGACACCATTCACATCTCGCTCGCACCGACTTCTACAGAGGCTGTTCAGCTCGCCCTAAGTCAAAAAGTCAGGGGAATTCAGCTAGTATCATCAGGCGGTGTTTCTCTTGGGAAGCCTGCCGCGGCCGTTTCTCTGGTTGCACAACCTCCCGCTGAACAAGCGGCGCAGGAGATTCCAACTGCTTCCTCAACGGACGATGAACCGGCAGACGTTGCACCTGTTCTCACGGATGATAGTGTCCGTCTGCACCGGGTCCTGAAAGGCGAGACATTGTCCGTTCTGGCCCGGCAATACTACAGATCGACCGTTCACTGGATACGGATCTGGCAGGCCAATGCCGCCGTTCTTCCATATCCGGATATCCTGACCCCAGGTACGGATTTGATTATTCCAACAGGTGGCAGATTGACGCCGGATGAAGCCCGTGCACTACAACTCTATGAGGCGGGCCAACAGTAAAATGCTAGCCGTTTGTTGCTGGGTAAATTTTTGAAAGAATAAGAGTGTTTCACGAACGTCGCGCTACTGTTTCGCTGGCAAAACAAATTTGAAGATCGAGAGAGGGCGGCCCCTACGGGGCCGCCCTCTTTTTTAATAAATAAGCATCGCTAATGACCTCCAAACAGCGATTATGAGTCCTTCCTCTACTTTGTTAAGTCTCCCTTAGACCGCTGGCACGAGCCTTGATACTTGATGACTGTAGCCACGGACGAAGTGTTCAGGGCGCACTCATCAGACACGTTATTCTCATGTCCGACAAACCTGACGCCGAGTATCATGCCCGGGCGTATGCCTGCAATCGTACTCAGGAAAATCGGGACAATGTCGTTTTTGCGACCGAGCCCGTCATCCGTTCCATCATATCAAGAATTTCGCGTCCAAGCGACGACCTTGCCAGACCTGAAGAGCTCTACAACGTTGGCGTGCTAGCAGTACTGCAAGCGCTCGACATGTTCGACCCTTCTACGGGGACTCGTTTTGTGACCTTCGCTTTCCCGCGCATTCGCGGAGAGATCATCGACTTTCTCAGACGAATAGATCCGCTCCCTCGTCGGCGGAGGGCCAAAGTGGCAGCGGCCAGAGATGCGTTTGATCGTTTAGCGCAGATTCATGGCTGCGAACCGGATGAGAGCCTCATCGCACAATCAATGGATGTTGCGGTGGCTGACGTTCGGACGATTCGGCACGACTCTATTCGTCGGCACAACGTGTATCTATTCGACCAGCGAGAAGAGGAAACAGAATCCCTCCGGGTCGTTGACCTACTGGCGGACAAGTCTGCGACTCAAGGCTTTGAAGATGTTGAATGGGGCGATGTTCGAGACCACCTGGATGAAGTTTCACAAGAGCTTTCTGAAAGAGATAGGCTCGTACTCGAATTGTATTTCGGAGAAGACATGACACTCAACGAAATCGGCACTATCATCGGCGTCTCTGAAGCTAGAGTATCACAATTGAGGCGGGCGGCTCTATCAAGACTTGCGGAGGTAGTGGATGCTGGACTGCGACGCGCAGCCTAATTACACCTGCCCCTTTGGATCAGTTGGATGCTTCGGGAGCTGATTCCAAGGCGACACCAAATGAGATTGTCTGGGTGACCTGCTGGCTCTTTCCTGACGCAGAATCGACAATTGAAAGCGTAACAAGACGACTCTGAAAAGGAATTACCCCGACGCCTTCGTTTGCTACAAGCTCGTATTGAAGTGTCCGACCATTTTCCAATCCACGGCCAATATTTGATACGATATTGGTCTGCTGTCCTTGGCCCTCGAGAATAACCCTCCCACTGCTTCTGCCGAGGCTCGTCTCGCCCGCCAACCATAGCTCTACGCCGTCGGGCATGGGAAAGTCTAGTTCAGCAATAATTAGGACGTTGGGCGTATTCGTCGTCAGGTTGTAAAACGACGTCTCGTCTCTGAGCGTTGCTCGATCGGCCTCATCCACCTTGTCGAGCATCATTGGCATCGGATCGCCAGATATAGCAATTACAGTGATTGCATCGATCCCAATATTCACCGTGTGCGAGGCGCTCGTCTGCGCCATTCCCAATGAAGGGAAAATGGCTGCTGTGAAGCAGAAGACAAAGATGCTAAATGCCGTGCGCATATCGGGCTGTACGAGGGTGAGTTTGCGAGTCCATCATCAAAGACGACCCGACACTATTCATATACGGGGAAAAAGCCTGGTTTAGTACTCGACAATCTCAATATTCAGGTGTATCCGTGAATCACGGAAGAGGTGTACGCAAAAATGCGTATATCACATCGTGGAACTACGCAGAAACGGGTAAAAACGAAGCGAAACCCAACGACCGATCGGTGCAGGCTGCTATTTCTGAAGAATAACAGTCTGTGTTCTCACCTGGCCATTCTGAGGCACGAGTCGAACGAAATACACGCCGGAGGCAAGGTTTGTGCCGTCTATCTGAACACTTTTCGATTCTCCAGAATGCGCGAATCCATCGTAGAGAAGTTTACGCATGCGACCGAGCGTGTCCCATAATTCTACACGGACAGATTGCGCCCGTTGCACATCAAATTCTATTCGTGAAACCGGATTAAATGGATTTGGATATGCCGGGTGTAAAAGGGCCGTATCCTCGGGAAGAATATCAAATTCATCTTCCTTACCCACGGAGGCGACGCGTTGCCAGACGCAAATATTACCGCCGAAGTTACAGCCCTGAGGATCATCCCACCTGCCATCATGGGTTCCTTGGATGGTTAATCGTACGTCGTCTCCAGGAAGAATACAATCGTTTTCTGGTGTCGGGGTGATGCGAAAGTTGTCGCCTATCAGGCTCCAGGGAGTCTCCCCGGTGTTATCCCGGATCGAGGTCACTGTCATTCCTTCTACAAGTTGGAACTCCAGGGCCCAGCCTTTAATAATTCCGGTGCCGGTGTTCGTGATGTCGATGAAGGCGATGAAAATGCCTGTCGGAGTCTGCACATTCAAAAACCGAAAATCCACATTGGGCAGGAAAGACCCACTGCTACCCGGGCTGGCGCAAGAAACGGTTGGATCACCCCCTGTGCTTCCAGAGTCGTCATCGTCATCATCCGGGTCAGACTCCCCATCTTCGTCATCTTCGACATCTTGCTCGATCTTAAACTTGAGCTTGCACAAGATGGAATTGATGGTGCAGCCCTCAGGAGGCTTGATGCTTCCTGCCCATGTTCCACGTATCGCGAACACGTATGAGCTTTCTTGCAATATGCGACCTCGGCCGAAAGCTGGTCGAATGGTGTAGACATCTCCAGATTGCTCGATAATCATGCCCTCGGCTTCCGTAATTCGGTTTTCCATGCTGAAGCGCAGGACCCAACCCTCCAGTGCGTTCTGAGTGGGGTTGTCGATTCGGATAAAGCCCTCCCAGGACGTTGAAGTCTCCTCAGCCATCAAGATTTCCACATCTAGGCCGGGTGTCTCAATCAGTCTATCGGGTGGCTGAAATGAGCAGAATCCACCATTGAGACGACAATTAGAAGGCAGCGCGGGGACGCCGGTGTGAACGCCACTGAAGGGGATGAGTACGAAATCATGTGCCCGAACCAGATCTGTATGTGCATTGCCGTACAGCTGGTAATTGGTACCTGAGCGCTCCCAGATTACCCCCTCCATCTCCATAATCTGAGAAGGCGTCGAAAACTGAAGGTCCCAGAGCGCAGGAAAATCGAAGTCCGTTGGGTTCTGAACGACGATAAAACCACGGTACGTAGTGAAGTCTGATTCCTCGATCCAAGTCGAGACAACCATTTCAAACTGTTGGGCAAAACGTTGCTGCGCTTCGGGATGCGGTTCTACGGTACACCCGGCCCTATTGAAAAAGCAGCTCCTAGGCAATTCAGGATCTTCGCCTTCGTAAGCAATTCCGGTTATAGTGAACCAGACGATCTCGCCAGGAGCAATGTCTCGAGTCCAGCCCTTGCCATTGACTTTGTGTGATCCGGGCACCTTCTCTTCCCACGACACGTGCTCGATGTCGACCACGTCTTGATCAAGTAAAAAAGTCATTTCCCACGACTTCAACGAGTCGGCAGTCATGTTGGTGATCATGACATTGGAGGTATACTGCCCGCCATACACCTCATCGACGAGATACACCACGCGTACGTCCTGCGCTTCAGAGCGCAGGCTCACGAACATAAAAAGTGCTAATACAATGCAGAATCGGCGCATTTAATTCACAGAGGGCCCGTAGGCGCTCCTTTCGACAAGAAGGACGAGGTAGAAAGGCGGTCTGTCGTCCAGCTTCTAGTACGAGCAAATCCACGTTATTCGCTCTATTTCGCTCGAATAAATGAGCGAGTTTCAACGCCAGATGCCGTGACTATCTGCGCGAAATAAACGCCGGCTGCCAAGCCAGTGGGGCGCCATGTGTGCTCGTGTATTCCCGCGGCCACAAATCCATCGAAAACATTGGCTACTCGTCGGCCCTGAATATCGAAAATCTGGATATGAGCGGACCCAGGCCGATCGGCTGACCAGTTGATGGTGGCGGATTCGGTGAACGGGTTCGGATAAATGCTTTGAAGCTCGAAGCGCTCAGGCAGAAGAGCAAACTCATCTTCGGTGTCAACAGACACGGCTGACTGAGGAAGCGTCCAAACCCCTCGTCCATGAGTGGCAAGCACGACTTGTTCGTCTACCAGTCGCATCTGCCATATCGCCACAGCAGGGAGTCCGTTTTGGGCCACGTGCCAGGTAGCGCCATCGTCGAGAGACTCAATCAGGCCGATTTCGGTGCCCGCCCATATCACGGGTGAATCCGGGAAATCGATCACGTCAAACGTTGCAACATCTGGAAAGCCGTTTTCGCTCACCGTTTCACTGGCTCCGTGCTCAAAGCCAGTCAGGTCTTCCCAGGTTTGCCCCATATCTCTGCTGCGTAGAATCTTGGGATCATTGAAGAAGGAAAAGGTGACGTAGACCGTTGCGCTGTCCTCGAAGCTGCTCGAAATGCCTGACAGGCGCCCCGGTGCGAACGAAGGATTTACGGTCGAGGAGAAGGTCTCCCCGCGATCCGTTGAGACCTGTACTTTTCCTGCATTGTCGCCTCCGCCTGCGGTCAGATCCATTTCGTACCCAGCCCAGACGACGGATCCCGATGCATTGGAAACATGTACTCGTCCGTTGCCCGAGTAGCCCCAGTCGGCAGCCGGGATCGGGCGAGAGGTCCAGGAGCCAGCAAAATTTCGGCTAACCCAGACCCCCGTCTTCCCGAGCGTGTAAACCTCATCAGAATTAAATCGATTACTTGAAAGACTGGTTATAAACTGTGCGCAATCACAGGCGGATCCTGTGTCGGCCATGCCCAAGGCCGCCGACTGGAAGGACGCTCCACCGTCGCTTGATCGCCAGATATTTGTATTCTGAGAGGTCGATAGTAGCCGGTTGTCGTTCTGCTTGTGCCAAATGGCATCAAAGCCGTCGCCTCCCAGAATCTTCTGCCAGGCAGACGCTGCAGAAGGACTGCCAAAAGACTTCCATGAGCCGTTGTCTTGCGTCCCGCCAACGTATTCATTTTTCCCCGGCTTCTTATCGACGCCATAAAACTGAGCCGTATTGTATCCTCGGAACCGAGAATTCCAACTCGATCCACCATCTCCCGAATAAAAAACTCCGCCGTCGTTTCCAGCGATGAGCCTGAATTCATCGCCTTCCGTTCCCGTGGCGAAGTACGCCATCGAATGCTGGTCGACGTGAATGCCGGAAGCAATCACGGAGGTTTCTCGCGTCGGCGCAATTACGTTCTGGAAGTTCATTCGGAGAATAGATTCCGGCAGATCCGCTGAATCCCAAGTCCCGTCTGGAGTTAGGATGGGCCAGAAGAAATAGGCCATCTCGGTCACGACTCCACCATCTTTCGCGATATCTGGATCCGGCGCCTCTTCCGTATACGGACGAGCAGAGACAAAGACGTATTCGCGACCGAGGTTGTTTTCATCACGCTCAATCAGGTTAAACTCTCCATCGTCAGATCGGTCGCGAAACGATACGTGAAGCTGTCGATTGTTCGTGATGTCCCAAACCTCAAACGGCACCTCAACGTAGTCTTTGTAGGGATAGTCCGAAAGCTCGACGCCCGACTGATCCGGTGGGACGAATCGATGGGCCATCTGCGATATTCCTCCACCAAAACGTACTTCCACAGAAACCATCTGAGACGGACGAATTGTGCTTTCTTCTTCCTGAGTTCCGATCCGTAATCCTCCTCCGAGGTGGGTGGCGCCGAAGTTGATGAAAGAGAGAAATTGGGATGTGTTCTCCTGATCGATTCCAGATAGATATCGCACCGTTTTCTCACCTTCCATCGAGAGCCTATACATTCGAACGCCCCCCATGAAGACTACGTCGGGATCGAAAGGGTGTGGCATCACCACCTGATCGTACCATCCTTGACTCGTCGCAATATCAATCGCAGAAGTACCGGCTAATTGTTCATAGGGGATCCACAAATCCGCCCGATTGCTGGATATGTAGACCGGGTCCTGCTCATTTTCGCCCGACGCCTCAACGAGAGCAAATAAACGAGAAGGGCTGGCGGGTGAAATTCCAAGCTCAATTCTGTTGTTGCTGCCCGCCTCAGAAAGACCTTGATTCGACAATGCCCAGGTAGCACCAGCATCCACAGATTTCCAAATGCCCGATCCATCTTCAGTCGCGTATTGGATATTGAAATCTCCGGGCTCGGCCAAGATTTGCCTGAAGCCACTGAAGCTATCCGCGTCGAGAACACGCACCCAAGAGTCACCACCGTCGACGGATCTGACAATACCTTGCTGAGTGGCAGCCAGAACGACGTCTTCGCTGGCTGGCGAGATGATAATGCGATTTACGAATAGGAAATCAGTTCCACCGAAAGTGGATGCGAGGACTGTCCACGTGTCGCCTCCATCCATTGACTTCATGATACCATCGCCAATGAGAGCGTCGATATTACTGTAGCCCTCCCCCGTTCCCGCATACAGTACATCAGGATTGGATTCCGCTTGTGCAATAGTGCCAATTGAAAGCCTCGGCATATCGTCCGTGAGCGGCTCCCAGTGTAGCCCAGCATCTTCTGTTTTCCAGATTCCGCCCCCAACAGAACCTGCGAACCACGAGTTTCCACTGGTATCATTGGCATCGACTACGATACTGCGTGTTCGGCCGCCGACGTTTCCGGGCCCACGCTCCTTCCACGGCAGAGTTACCCCGGCACTTTTTCGCGCGGCAGTCATTTCCCCGAGTATTTGATGCCGGTATCCGGCTTTGTAGCCGGAGGTGGTTTCGCCCTCTTTTACAGTGATGTCGTGAAAGTGGCGGGCATATTTGTCTGGAAAACCTTCAACCAGCACCGTTTGGCCTTCGCCGACGTTTTCCAGGACTCGAGCGCTGTCAACCAGGAGAAATACGGCCAGTATGGAGGCCAGTGCAACAATCTTTAAGTAGCGCATATTCAGGGTCAACACGACAGCCCGGAGGCGATTACGAAATTCGGATCGGTAGAAGTACCTTCTCGTCCCGATAGTTGTTCTTGTTCAAGAACTCCAATCTACCGTTTTGTCCTCTATTCAACCTACCTGAGTTTGTACATGCGTTCTGGATTATTGAGCCTCATTGCCCTGATCGTTTTTTCTGTTATAGGAAGCTCCGCGAATGCCCAGCAGACCCCATCTGATTTTTTGGGCTACGAATTGGGCTCTCGGTTCTCGCGCCACCACCAGGTGGTGGACTATTTCGAGCATGTTGCAGAGAGCTCTGACCGGGTGAAGCTAATTCAATATGGAGAGACCAATGAAGGTCGCCCCTTGATGGTTGCTGTTGTGTCCGCTCCCGGGAATATGGCACGTATCGACGAGATTCGAATGGATAATCTACGCCTCGCGAATATCGAGTCCGGAGAGTTGTCAGATGAGGCCTTATCAATAGTTTGGCTGAGTTACAATGTTCACGGAAATGAGTCAAACAGCACGGAGGCATCGATGTCGACCCTGTTCGCACTCGTTGACTCTGAAAATGAGAAGGCCTCGGGTTGGATAGAAAACACGGTCGTCCTGCTCGATCCTGTGATCAACCCAGATGGCCGTGATCGATATGCTAACTGGTATAACATGGTGGTTGGAAGCCAGATGGATGCCAAACCCGAAGCAACCGAGCACAACGAACCTTGGCCGGGGGGGCGAACAAATCATTACTATTTCGATCTCAACAGAGATTGGGCCTGGCAGACACAGCTGGAGTCGCAGCAACGCATGAAGCTCTACAAAGAGTGGATGCCTCATGTGCATGTCGATTTTCATGAACAGGGCTACAATTCTCCGTACTATTTCGCGCCAGCCGCCGAGCCGGTTCACGAGGAGGT
>Ga0315336_1004358_pt1 | contig 16973 bp, 14 predicted proteins | sample ASW5metaG_FD_204512 | JGI IMG/M metagenome (GOLD analysis project Ga0315336, IMG submission 204512) | Ammonia-oxidizing marine archaeal communities from Monterey Bay, California, United States - ASW #5 | ecosystem: Environmental > Aquatic > Marine > Intertidal zone | place: USA: California...
CGACCCGGCTCGTCAGACGGCGTGAGCGTCCGCGGGCCATGGAGTTCATCCGCAAGGAGCTCGCGCGCGGGCGCCAGGCCTACTTCGTCTATCCTCTTATCGAGGAGTCCGAGGCGCTTGCCCTTCCGGCGGCCGTCAAGGCTTACGATCACTTGCGGAAGGACGTGTTTCCCGAATACAGTGTCGGTCTTGTTCACGGCAACCTGGCCGCGGCGGAGAAGGACGCAGAGCTCGACCGTTTTCGAGGCGCAGAGCATCAGGTGCTCGTGGCCACGGTGGTCGTGGAGGTGGGCATCGACGTCCCCAACGCGACCGTCCTCTTTATCGAGGATGCCTCTCGCTTTGGACTTGCTCAGCTGCACCAGCTGCGGGGCAGGGTGGGACGAGGAGCCCATCGCGGCTATTGCTTGGTGGGGCTCGAGTCCTCATCGGCGGAGGTGCGGAAGCGCCTTGGGGTCTTTGCTTCGACGGAGGACGGTTTCCGCATCGCCGAGGAGGACCTCAGGCTTCGCGGGCCCGGGGACTACCTGGGCGTTCGGCAGTCGGGGAGGCCCCACTTTCTACTGGGGAACCCGCTGGAGAACCTCGAGGAGTTTCTTCGGGTGAAGGTCCTCGCGGATGCGTTCTGGGCGCAGCCCGAAAACCAGATCTACCGGGAGCGGTGGAGCGACTGGATCGAGCCTGAGGCGGAAGCCGACGGGGAGGGAGGGTTTCTGGGGATGGACTAACAACGGGCCGTGTGTTACGATAGGAACTTGGTTAGCTTTTGAGCTAACTCCTACCAGGGAAGAGAGAAGAGTACTCTATTTCACGCGATTATCTTACGCGATTCTTTCACGCGGTCCGTCAAACCGTGTGACTTGGTCTTGGCAGGGAATCTGCCCGCCAGCACGAAAGGATGGGTATCTTATGCGTCAGAACTTCATCATTGCGCTCTTGTCGGTTTGCTGCACGCTTCTCGCCGTGAATGTGTACGTTACCCTGCGGGGGCCGCAATTGCCGGTCGCCTTCGGGCAGGGCAGTGGTAGTGACGAGGTGCTCATTGCCGGGGCAAACATTCAGAACGAAGCCTTCTGTTTCCTGTACAACAAGAGTAGAACCAGGCTTATCTCTTACAAGAATCGAGGTTCTGGTGGACTCGAGCTCATGGGCATCCGCAATTGCTCGAGCGACTGGAATCCGAAAATCAATGAATATCCCCGTTCAAATAAGAAAACGGCTGTCAAGAACATGAAGGATCTGGCCAAGAAGAGCAAAGAGAAGTAAGCAGATTCACCAGCAGAGGCACTAAGGACCGAGAGATGAGCACCGACCGAATGAGTTTTGACGAAGCCTGCCGTGAGCTCGGGATGTCCGATGCGGAACTGGAGCACATCGTGGCGGCCGGCGAGATCGCGAGCATCAAAGAAGGGGACACGCTGTTCTTCAAGAGCGATGTCGTCCAGAAGTTCAAGGAGCAACGGGACAACGAGCCTTCCATACTGCTTGCCGATGATGAAATCAACCTCCTGGAGGACGACGTTGAGGAAATTGACCTCCTCGGCGAGGACGAGGGGACGACTCCGGTGGGTGTGCCGGGAGAGTCTGCGGAGAAAGCCGACAGCACCGAGATTTCCCTCGAAGACGATGGGGGTCTCCCCGACCTCGACCTGGACGCCGACGAGTCGATCGTTCCGGCCGGCGCAGAGGTCGTTGTGGTGAAAGGGCAGGGGGGCGGGCAGGGCAGCGAGGACGACGACACCTTGCTCAACATGGACGGTCTTCTCGAAGAAGAGTCCGAGTCGACGACGCCCGTCCTGGATGCTTCTGACGACGACGCCCTTCTCGATACGGATCTTCTGGACCTCGCCGGCGATACGGACCCTTTCAGCGCGGATACTGCAGAGGGAGGCGAGCTCGACGACCTGGCCGAGCAGGGGGCGCTTCTGCGTGGCGGTGGCCCTCGCGTCATGCAGATGAAGCGCAAGAAGAGCGACGCCTGGTGGAGCATGACCCTTGCCGCTGCGGCCATCGTGTTGATCTTACCGCTCGGCATCCTGATGAACCTCGTTTTCACCACCTCTCAGGATTCCGAAGCTGGCCTCTCACCGGAGGGATCCTACACCTGGATTACGGAATACAACGTGCTCGAGGGGCCCGTCGAGGCCGTGGCCGATTTCTTCAAGCCGTCGGGCTAGCAGCCCGTTGAAAAAGTCACGTTCTACGACAACCGGCCATTTTCGCCCAGCTCTGCGTCGCGAATACTCGGTGGTACGTACCCTGACACAGGGGGCGATATCGCCTCCGTTTTGCTCCTTGATCTGAACGAAAATGTCTCGGTTCTCGCTACGAAGCACTTTTTCAACGGACTGTTAGCAGCCATATAGGTATTTTGGCCTTTACAGCCCCCGCTCCGGTCGCTATATTCTCGGAACGTTAGTCTTTTCGGCGGGGCAGGGACTGGCGGGGTAGGGCCTGGCGGCTCGGGAAGGTGTGGAAGGAAAAGAAGAGACTGGGAAGAGAAGAAAGGAAGTGAAGAGTATGCACACGTATTTTGTTCGTGCTTCGTGGGTGGTTCTCCTGGCCTTAGTGCCGATGTCGATGGGGTGCGTTTCCTATCAGGCCTACAAGCACACCAAGGAAGAGCTCGAGCGGGCGAAAATCGCCAACGATGACCTGGTAAAGAAGTACAACCAGGCCATCCAGGAACTCATGAAGCAGGGCAAGGGAGGGAATGACCCCCGCTTCGCGGCGCTTCAAAAAGAATACGACAGGCTCAAGGCGGAGAGCGCTAACCAGCTCAGTTTCAAGCCGCACGAGGCCGACGCGGTCGGCGGGGAGCCAGAGGACGGCGGCATACGGCTGGGAGAAGCGCTGCTTTTCTCTGAGGGCAGCGACCGCCTGAAGCGGGGTGCCTTCAGCATCCTCGACAACTTCGCCAGACTTCTCCAGACGGAGTATCCCGGCGAGCTGATCATCCTCGAGGGACACACCGACAATCAGCCCCTCATTAAAACGAGAGGAATCCACAAGACCAACCTCAACCTCGGTTACAAGCGGGCCTATCGCGTCTTCACGTACTTCACTGAGCAGGGGATTCCGGAAGGTCGCATGGTCGTGTACGCTTACTCCGACAACAAGCCCATCGACGCGGTGGATCAGAACAGCAAGGATGGGCGTAGGAAGAATCGCCGCGTAGTGGTCCGCCGGGGCGCGACGAAGATCTGACGCAACGGTCCGACCGGTGGGGCGGTCGGGAGACCGCCCCACAACAGTGATTCTGGCTTGCAGGCGCCCGCACCACAATGCACTTGAAGTCGGGCGTCCCGAGAGTGAGAATGCTTGCGTGCCCGCGTTTCCGACTCCCCCCGAGCCCCCTTCTCTCTCGGAGGCGGACCAGCGCTTCCTCGGGACCCTTGCCGCCCGCGCTCTCGAGGGGCACTGCCAGGGACAGGAATCGGTAGAAGGGCATGAGGGACAAGCTCCTGGGGACATCTCCGAGCGTCTTGCCCTCGAGGTTGGGGTCTTCGTCACCCTCCTGTGTGGTCGAGACTTGCGCGGATGCCTCGGGTGTGCGGAGGGCCAGGAGCCGCTGCATGAGTCCGTTCCCCGCCTGACGGTCGCCTCTGCAAGCCGGGACACGCGCTTTCGTCCGGTGCGGCTGGAAGAACTGCCCGGCATGCGCATCGAGATCACCCTTCTTGGAGCTCTGACCCGCCTCCCTGCCGTTGAGGCGCAACTGCTCGAGGGGCTCGATCCGCGGCTCCATGGCATTCATATTCGGAAGGGCCGTCGCAGCGGGCTCTACTTGCCGCAGGTCGCCCGAAGGCTTGGTTGGGGGGCTCGCGAGCTCCTCGGCGAGGTTTCGGTGAAGGCGGGTCTCACCGAGAGCGGCTGGCGCGATCCGGCCGCGGAGATTTTCGCTTTCAGGGCGCGTTCTTTCGGAGTACCCGCGCAGAGCTCGCCCGGCGGCGCGCCATGAGTGGGAACATGGACTCCCAGAGTCTCCGCGAGCGTTTAGAGAGTGCCGGGCTTTTCCCGAAAAAGGCGCTTGGCCAGCACTATCTTCAGGACCCGAGGCTTCTCAGCGCCGTGGTGGCCGAGGCAGGCGTCAGCGAAGGCGACAGAGTGTTCGAGGTCGGTACCGGACCGGGAACCCTGACACGACAGCTGGCTCTGAAGGCTGGGCGCGTACTGACAGTAGAAAAGGACCCGAAACTCGTAGAGTTTGCCCGCAGCGAGCTCCAGGGCTTCGCCAATATCTCCTTTTGTTGCGCCGACGTCCTCGAGAGTCGCGATCGACTGAGCGCTTCGGTGCTCTCCGAGCTCGAGCCGTTGGGGCCTTTTATTTGGGTGTCGAACCTGCCGTATGGCATCGCAACCCCGCTCATCGTCACCTTTTGCGAGTCCAGTCTCCCGTGGACCCGTGCCGCCGTGACCGTGCAAGGCGAGGTGGCGGATCGGATCGCCGCTCTTCCAGGCGAGCGAGCCTACGGACCCGTTACGTTACTTGTTAGCTACTGGGCGGCGCCGAGGCGAGGACGAAAAATTCCTCCGGGTGCGTTCTGGCCCGCTCCGGAGGTGACCTCCCGTGTACTCCATCTGGAGAGGACCGAGCCTCTGGGGACTCGGGAGGAGTACCCCGCGTATCGCCACTGGGTCAAACTCCTTTTCTCCGAGAGGCGAAAGCAGCTGCGCGGCCTCCTCCGCAAGGCTCTGGGTCCTTCGTCCGGTAAGGCTCTCGAGCTCCTGGGAAAGGCCCCTGAGCGGCGAGCCGAGCACCTGGCGCCCGCGGATTTCCTGAGCCTTGCCCGAGCCTTTCCCGCTGTCCGTTGAAAGGGGCAAGCTCCTGCGGGTTTTCACATTGACTCCCCCCGCAAACAGCCCTTAAAATCTAATAGTGTGTGTGTTTAGAGAGAGGTTCCTCTCGGGGGAATGAGAGGGCAAACAGGGGACGTTGTAAATGTGCCGCTGTAAATGTGCCGCTGTAAATGTGAAGGGAGGACGGCGCAGCGCGTCTGGGCAGATGACGGGATGACAACGGTTGTAGGACTCGCTTCAGTGTAAAGTAAATTTTCGGTTCTGAACGGAGAGGGACGGCTCGTTCGTTATTTGATGGGATTTATCTCGGACGCTTGCAAACAACGGATACGCGACCGCGTGGCGATTGAGGAGATCGTGCGCGAGCATAACGTTCAGCTCATCCCCTCCGGGCGCAGACTCAAAGGGCTCTGTCCGTTTCATAGCGAAAAGACGCCTTCTTTTTCGATCGACGTCGAGAAGCAGTACTACCATTGCTTCGGCTGTGAAGCTTCCGGGGACGTCTTCAGCTTCATGATGCAAACGCAGAACCTGGATTATCCGGAGGCTTTGGAGCTGCTCGCCCGCAGGGCGGGAGTCGAGCTGGAGTATGTGGACGGGCAGCGCCCCGTGCGGAAGGGGGAGGCGGTTGTCAAACTTTACGATGCGTTAGAAATCGCAAAGCGGTTCTACCACCGGCAACTTCTTGAAGATCCGTCTGCACGTCCTGTCCAGGAGTATCTCAAGAGACGCGGTATTCTGCCCGAGACATGGGAGCGATTTCGTCTCGGCTTCTCCTCCGAGCGGTGGGACGGTTTTCTGCGCTTCGCCACGAAAGAGGGCATTCCTGTAGAGGTACTCGAGAAGGCGGGCCTCATCCGGCAGAGAGCTTCAGGAGGCGGCTATTACGACTACTTCCGCGGGCGCCTGATGTTTCCGATTGACGACGCTCAGAATCGAGTGATCGGCTTCGGCGCGAGGACGCTCGGGGATGACGTGCCGAAGTACCTGAATACGCCCAAGACTCCTGTCTTCGACAAGTCCCAGGTGCTCTACGCGTTGCCTCAGGCGCGGACAGGAATTCGGCGGGAAGAGCGGGTGGGAGTGGTGGAAGGATACACCGACGCCGTGATGGCGCACCAGGCGGGGCTCGATTTTTTTGTAGCCAGCCTCGGTACGGCCTTCACGTCGGAAAACGCACGTCGGCTGAGTCGGTTGGCCCCGCGTGCGCTTTTGATTTTCGACGGAGATGACGCGGGCCAAAAGGCCTCGGAGAGATCACTGGATCTCCTCGTTTCGGAGAGCCTGGATGTCCGAGTCTACACCGTCACGGATGGAAAAGACCCCTGCGATGCCATACTCTCGCTGGGCGGCCCCGAGTTTCGCCGCCGGTTGGTTGAGGAGTCCGTCAGCCTTTTTGAGTTCAAGTGGCGACGGACGATGGAATCAGCAGGGATCGAGGACTCCGGACCCGCCATCCGAGCGAGGGCTCTTGACGAGTTCTTGAGCTTGCTCGCCCGCATTTCCAATCCCGTTGCGCGAAAGCTCGAGCTACGAGAGTTTTCCGAGCGGTTGGGCGTCCCGGAAGCTGACATCGAGGCGAGACTGAAGGTGGTCTCGCGCCCGAAACCAAGTAGCGCGGTGCGCTCGGCCGAATCACGATCGGGTACAGTACCCGCAGGTGAAGCAGGAAAGGCCTCTGCGAAAGGAATACCGGATCTCGAGCAGGTTGTACTGGAGTGCGTCCTTGCGCTGCCTCATAAGGCGAAGGCGATCTGGTCCCAGGTACCCCGCGAGCTGTTCCAGGATTCTTCTCTTCGCTCGCTGGTCGCTTCAATTGAGCGGCAGCTTGAAGACGGAGATTTTTCGACGACTCGCCTTGCTCACGAGGTGGAGGATCCCGCGACCGTGGCGAGGCTGTTGAGCCGCGTCGAGGACGATGAAGGGAACCCCACGCTCGACTACGAGGAGGTCTGGCTACGCCTGGAGGGAGATCTGGGCCGCTACAACCAGCGGACGCGCGTCAAAGATCTGAAAGCGCGCATGGCGCAGGAAGCCTTGAAGGGAGAGTCCGAGACGCTAGCTTCGCTGCGTCGCGACTACTTTGAGTCACTGAGAGAGATGAAAAGGGGGTAGGCTGCCTACCTTCGTCTGAGAAAAGAGAAAGGTCGTTCATGAAGATATTGGAGGAAAAGCTCAAGCAGATCATCGATGAAGGGAAACGGGATGGGTTCATCACCTATGACCGCTTCAACGAGATCTTCCCTGAGGAATGCAATTCCCCCGAGAAGATCGACGAGATCTTCGCCACGCTGGACTCCCACGCGATCGAGCTACGGGATGGGCCCGTCTCTGCCGCGGAGGAGGGCGAAAGTCCGGTCGGAGAGACTACTGTCGAGAAGATCGATGATCCGGTGAGAATGTATCTCACTCAGATGGGTGAGATCCCGCTCCTGACGCGCGCCGAGGAGCTCCTTCTGGCCAAGAAGATCGAGATCTCCAGACAGCGCTATCAGAAACAGCTCTTTGGAAGCGGGCTTGCCCAGGGACTCGTCATAAAAGTGCTGCAGGATGTTCTCCAGGGTGATATCGCCCTCGACAAGACCGTCAAAGTGACCCCGTCGGGCAACGAGGACTTTGGCAAGGAGGACGTCTTCAAGCTGATCAAGGGCAACCTCGAAACGCTTTTGCGACTCCACAACGACAGCACCAAGAACTTCTCCAAGAGCCTGGAGGGTACTCTGTCGACAAGGTACCTCGCGAAGCTCAGTCAAAACGTACGCACTCGCAACAACAAGGGCTCGGTCCTCACCGCCGAGTTGAACCTCAAGAAGCCGATCGTGAGCCAGCTTCGCCAGGAGCTCCATCAGCTTTTCCGCAGGATGGGGGGCGTGCAGCAGGATGTTGAAAAGATCGACCTTGCGCGTAGGAGAGGCAAGAGGCGCCTACGCCGGGTGGAGCGTACGCAGATCGACGAGCTCAAGTCTCGCCTCAAGGAGCATGAGCTTCAGGCTCTCGAGTCGATGGAAGATTTGCGCCGACGCATCGAAACGATCCGCAAATGGTACAACGAGTACGAGACCGCCAAGCGCAAGCTCTCTGGCGGCAACCTCCGCCTGGTGGTCAGCATTGCCAAGCGGTATCGCAACCGAGGCTTGACCTTCCTCGACCTTATTCAGGAGGGCAATACCGGCCTCATGAAGGCGGTGGAGAAGTACGAGTACCGGCGCGGTTACAAGTTCTCCACCTACGCGACGTGGTGGATTCGTCAGGCCATCACTCGTTCGATCGCTGACCAGGCGCGGACGATCCGTATCCCGGTTCACATGATCGAGACGATGAGCAAGGTCCGCAACGCGACCAAGAAGCTGATTCAGAAGAACGGCCGCGAGCCCACGATCAAGGAGATATCGTCCGAGCTGGGGATTTCCGAGGAAGAGAGCCGCAAGGTAATCAAGATCTCGAAGCACCCGATATCCCTGGATCGGCCGATTGGCGATTCGGATGATGGCTTCTTCGGAGATTTCATCGAGGATCGGACCACGGAATCTCCCATCAACGCCGCTACCCATGAGATGCTCAAGGAAAAGCTGGACCAGGTGCTAGGCACCCTCACTTACCGCGAGCGAGAGATCATCAAGTTGCGCTATGGGCTTGGTGATGGCTACACGTACACGCTCGAGGAGGTCGGCAAGATCTTCAGGGTTACGCGCGAGCGCGTTCGTCAGATCGAGGCCAAAGCCGTACGCAAGCTGCAGCACCCCATTCGGAGTCGAATGCTGGAGGGTTTTCTTGAGTCCATCACTGGAGGTTAGGGCCCGATTCTTTACGGTGTTCACGAAACGCCGGGCGAGCGCACGCCTTGTCCGGCGAAAGGCCAATTCAAGAGGCCGGTCACTTTGTGACCGGCCTCTCTTTTTTTGAGACGCAACATGCATCCTTCCATCGAGCAACTTTTAAAGGTCCAAGAAGTCGATTCGCAGGCCATTTTTCTGCGGGAGTCGATGCGGTTGCGACCGCGAGAACTCGACGACGATCGGCGAAACGTGGCGAGGGCAAATGCGGCGGTTGAGGCTCTGGTCGCTCAAGCGAAGACCGTCAAGGTCGAGAGCGACGAGCGAGAGCTCGACGTGAAAAAGTGCGACGCGGAAATCGAGAAATTGAACGTCGCTCTGAATCAGGCCAGCTCCAATCAGGAGTACACCATCCTCAAGGAGCAGATCAAGCGGCAGGAGGAGATTCGTAGTGAAGCAGAAGAGGACGTGCTAGAGAAGTTGACTCAGATAGATGGCATCGAAGCGGACAAAAAGGAGCGCACCGAGAATCTTTCCATCGCCGAGGTGTCCTTGCGCAAGAAGCAGGCGGAGCTCGATGAGATGATGGAGCACATCCGGGGCGAGCTCTCCGGCCTCGACGCTCGGCGGGCCGACCTGATCGGCGACATCGATCCGGAGCACCTGAGAACTTACGACCGTGTCCTCAAGCGGCACAACAACTTCGCGATCGCGCGCGTTGATACCCAGGTCTGCCAGGGGTGCTACATGAGCGTCACCGCCCAGGAAGTGAACCTCCTCATGCAGGGCCAGCTCGTGCAGTGCAAGAGCTGTTCGAGGCTTTTTCACCTGGTGGGGTGAGCGCCGCACGCGCTGTTGTGGGCGGGTCTCCCGACCCGCCCACGCAACCGACCTTGGACGCGACCTTGGTGGCGACCTTGGTGGCGACCTTGGTGGCGACCTTGGTGGCGACCTTGGTGGCGACCAAGGCGGGAGCCACCAACTTCTTCGCGCGGGGCTTGGCCACCAACTTCTTCGCGCGGGGCTTGGCCACCAACTTCTTCGCGCGGGGCTTGGCCACCAACTTCTTCGCGCTGGACCCGCCCTCCGAGCGATCCGAGCCCAACCGGTGGGGCGGTCGGGAGACCGCCCCACAACAGCGGTATTCACCAATTGAAAGCTTTAAAAAACCTCCCAGCAGATCATAAGCCGGATCCTGTTGGCCGGGGGAAACCCGGCCCGCAGTCCTTCATCTAAGCGACCTACCCGGAAGTGCGTGTTCCCTTGCGGGAATCACTCGAGGCGGGCAGCCTCTCCTTCCCTATTTGGTCTTGCTCCACGTGGGGTTTACCCTGCCAAGGATGTCACCACCCTTGCGGTGAGCTCTTACCTCGCCTTTTCAACCTTACCGGCCGCAGCGTACTGCAGTCGGCGGTATGTTTTCTGTGGCACTTTCCCTGGGATCACTCCCGGTGGTTACTAGCCACCACGCCGCCCTACGGAGTCCGGACTTTCCTCGGCCCGTCAAAACCGGGCCACGACCGCGTCCTCTGCTGGGAGAGCGGCATTATATCAGGGGCCGTACGAAAAGCCACTCGAGAACCGTGACCAGGACCCCGAAGAGCACGAGGCAGACGACCACCGTGACGAAGAACCGACTCGATTCAGCGAGAATCTTTTTCGGATCGCGGACTCGGATCATCGACGTGGTCAGGGCCACCACGAAGCAGGCGAGCAGAAAATAGAAGAGGTAGGTAGGTAGCGGTTGCATTGCGGCAAGGGTCCGTAGCAGGGGCCCGTGGCAGAGTCACTGGAGGGGTCCGCGGAGGGGTTCGTCCTCCGCCTTGGCCTGGGTCCAGGTTCTTGGGTCAAGGATGTGCAGGAGGAGAAGGTAATTCAGGAGGCCGCTGACACTGGTGAAGAGGATGGCCAGATTCAGGCTCCTGGGGAGCTCGCGGTCGATGTTGTCGCGGTTCTGGTTGGGGTATAGAGGTCGCCCCCAGCGATGGTTGGCGAGGAGAGTGCTGAGCCCGTTCCCCACCTGACAGGCGAAGAAAACGGGATTCACCTCGCGGGAAACAGCCAGGGGATACCTTCGCTGGTCCTGAAGGGACGGGTTTTGTAGCGGCACGGCGAGAGCTTGCCCCACCCAGAAAAGCCCGAGAATGGAGACGCCTAGAATCAGTCCGCGGACTCGATAGCCTAGCAAGAAATGACCCACACCAGGAATCAGCCAGGCGGAGACAACGGTAAACAGATACTCTCCTGAAAGGGCGAAGGCGCGCTGGCGAGCCGTCGTAGCCGTTTCGCGGTGACGTTGTGACCGGTGACCTTGTTGCATGGGATTCCGTGACATGGGGCTTTGCGACATGGGGCTTTGCGACATGGGCATCATATTTTACATCGTAAAGCTCTCACCCAGATAGTGCTTCCGGGCGTGCTGGCTCGACAGGATCTCGTCCCGGTTTCCGTGGGCTATGATCCTGCCATCGAGAATGATGAACGAACGGTCCGTGGTGTTGAGAGTCTCCCGCACGTTGTGGTCGGTAAGCAGGATCCCGATGCCACGTTCACGCAGCCGAAAGATGATCTTCTGAATGTCGGTCACCGCGATCGGATCCACCCCGCTGAAGGGTTCATCGAGAAGGATGAGGTTGGGTTCGGTGATGAGGGCCCTCGCAATCTCGAGCCGACGTTTTTCGCCCCCCGACAGGACAGAAGCCTTGGAGTGGAGTAGGCGGCCGAGACCGAATTCTTCCACCAGCTCGTCCCGTTTGCGGACGCGCTCACTCGAGGTCAAGTTCGTGGTCTCGAGGATCGCATTCAAGTTTTGCTCGACGGTGAGGCCGCGAAAGACGCTCGACTCCTGCGAAAGGTAGCCCATGCCGAGCCTCGCGCGCTTGAACATTGGGAGTTTCGCCACATCCTGTCCAAAGAAGCGAATGCTTCCTTCGTCCGCTGCGATCATGCCGATCGTCATGCGGAAGGTGGTTGTCTTTCCGGCTCCGTTCTTTCCCAGAAGGCCGATGATCTCGCCGCTCCGGACCGTGAAGCTCACATGATCGACAACCGTGCGGCCTGCGTAGATTTTCACCAGCCCGAGCACCTCGAGCATCGGATGGGTTTCCGGAGCGATGGTGGCTGTCCCCGAGGCCGGGCTCGGGGCGGCAGCACCTTTACTTTCCGGAGCGTCTTTCCGGGCCGGAGGGCTGCCTTGCGGCAGCGCGGTCGACTTCTGTTGCCTTGACGAGTCCCGCTTTTTTCTCTTCTCTTCCATGCCGGATCTCTTTCCTGTCCTCATGATGCGGGCGGGCCAAGCAGCCCGACTCTTACCGAATGAACTTGCACTGCATCCCCGGCCAAAAGACCAGCAGCGCCTTGCCCATGAGATTTCTTCCCGGGAGGGCGCCCCAGTAGCGCCCATCAGCGGACGACGGACCGTTGTCGCCCAGGGCGAAGTATTCGTCATCTCCGAGCTGGATTCCCGTCCAGTGGCCATGACGGTTTAGCGGGACGTAATACATGTCCCTGTAGACGCGAATGGACTCGAGCTCGGCCTGAGCGCCCGAGACGACGACACGCAGGTACTGTGCGCCGGGCTCCTGGCTCGGCGGCATGGGCGGATCCACGAAGCTCGCTCCCTGCGGGAAACTCGCGTACTCGAGCGCGAGGATTTCCTCGCCATTCAGCCTGGCGACGACACGGTCGTCCACGTTCTCAAACTCGATGGGGGTCGTGGTGTTGAGCGGAATCGCGCTGAGATGCGTCGCGCGCAGGCCTTCGATCTGGATCTCCTCCTGCCCCTCCCCGCGCACTCGCTCGATTACCGCCGGACGCTCTGCGGACGGGGCGCCCACCGGAATGCGCAGCTGGAAGGTGAAGTCTCCGTCGCGGATCTCCGCGCCGACCCACCCCTCGCGCTTCGCCTCGGGGACCTTCACCGTAAAGGCCACCTTTCTGTCGCCGATCGAGACGTGGCTGGGATTGCCCTCGATTCCGCCACTCGGACCGAGGAGGTTGTAGCTGTAGTAATTATCGAAAGGGCGCTGGTACTCGATGCGGGTCGTGTCCGGGAGTGAGTTGAGGCTCCAGCGCTTCTCGGTAGGGTTCCAGCTGGCATTCTTCTCTACCCCCGGTTGCCGACCGCCTCCCGGAGGAGCCACTTCCATCCACGCAGGCACCTCGTTGAGACCTCGTTCCGCGAGGTCGGAGCTCGAAATATTCCTCCAGAGTGCGTTCTGGATGTACGGATGCTTCGATTTCATCTCGACCTTGCCGTTGACGTAGAGGTCGCCGTCCCAGATGTTGATCTGCTCACCGGGGAGGCCGACCAGGCGCTTGATGTAGTTTTTCCATTGGTCGAAAGTGAAAACGATCACGTCCCAGCGCTCGGGTTTTCCGAGTGAGTAAGCGAACTTCGTGACCAGGATCTTGTTGCCGCCGTAGATGGTGGCAGTCGACCACAGCGACCAAAGATCGCCGGGCTTCAGCTCGACAACGGCACGGTGCTTGAAGTCGCACATGGGGCAGCGCGTGGCGTGCTCGACCACCCGCGTCCTGCGGTAGTTCGCGGATTCTCCCGGGAGTAACGTTCCGCAACTTGCGCAGGACACGGGTCCTCCCGGATGCCGCAGCTCGTTACCACGGGGGCCGCGACTGTGCAGACGGAGCGTGCACGACGGGTTGGAACACTCGCCGTCATAGACAAGCATGTCCCGCTTATCCACGCTGACCTGCCCCGCGGCGTCGCTCTTCAAGGCGACATTGTACTCCGTCGAGCAGTTGGGACACTCGAGCCACGCGTGGATTCCGTAAAGGGTGTTGGCCATGGAGCCCGTGGGAATCTCGAAGGCCTCGACCGCGAAGTGCCGGATGATGACGGCGAGGATCACCGCGATAAGGAAAGCCTCGAGGTTTTCGCGGACCGAGTCGAACGCGGTACGATCCCCGGGACGCTCCTCCGTACCGGCGGGCGCCGAAGTCCGCCTCGGACCCGCCTGGAAGCCCGTATCGGCCTTGGAGCCCTTCTCGGTCACCGGTGGCGCGTCTCGAGCCGCCTGCTCGTCTCCTCCTCGGTGCCGTCCCTTTCGTTTCCGCTTTTTCGCCATTCCGCTTTCAGCCGGGCTCCGCTGATCCCCCAGGCACGCAGCATCCTACCATGTTTGAGTACGACGGGGTAACCAAGTCTCCGTCTTATTGTGGTGCAGGCGTCTCGCCTGCTTTTTTGTAACCACGCTTCTAGATTGCAGGCGGGACGCCTGCACCACAATGCTTTTACTTCTCATCTTCCAACCTCAGAACCGCCATGAACGCCCCCTGGGGAATTTCGACGTTGCCCACGCTCTTCATGCGCTTTTTGCCCTCCTTCTGCCGCTCCAGAAGCTTACGTTTCCGCGTGATGTCTCCCCCGTAGCACTTCGCCGTGACGTTCTTGCGCAAAGCCTTGATGCTCTCCCTGGCGATGACCTTGCCACCGATGGCGGCCTGCAAGGGCACCTCGAAAAGGTGCCGTGGAATCTCGCTCTTGAGCTTGCGCAGTAGCTTGCGGCCGCGCTGCTCGGCGACGTCGCGGTGACAGATGAAGGAGAGCGCATCGACAGGGCTACCGTTGACCAGCAAGTGGACCTTGACCAGAGTTTCCGCCTCGTAGCCGAGGAGCTCGTAGTCGAGGGTGCCGTATCCGCGCGTCAGGGACTTCAACTTGTCGTAAAAATCGCTGATGAGCTCGGCCAGCGGCATGTCGTAGGTCAGAATGACTCGACTCTGGCTCAAGTACTCGGTGCGCTTGTATCGGCCCCGACGCTCCTCCATGAGGGTCATGATGTTCCCGATGAACTCCGAAGGAATCATGATCGTGGCCCGGACGACTGGCTCGCGGATCTCTTCGATCAGGCTCGGGTCGGGAAGTTCGGTCGGGCTTTCGATGCGGATGACCGCGGCACCTCGCTGCACGACCTCGAAGGAGACATTGGGCGCGGTCTGCACGATGGCGATGCCGCTTTCGCGCTCGAGTCGTTCCTGGACCACGTCCATATGAAGGAGACCGAGGAAGCCGCAGCGAAAACCGAAGCCGAGGGCGCCGCCCGATTCCGGCACATAGGTGAAGGATGAATCATTGAGACGAAGCTTTTCGAGCGCCTGTCGCAATCGCTCGAAATCCGAGTTGTTGGTGGGGTAGAGCCCGCAGTACACCATGGGTAGGGGCTCCTTGTAGCCCAGCAGCTTCTCGTGTGCGGGTTTCAATCGGTCGGTGATCGTGTCGCCGATCTGCACGTCGCCGAGGGTCTTGATGCTGGCGGTGATGTAACCCACTTCGCCCGCGCGAAGTTGCCCCAGCTTTTTCATTTTCGGGCTGAAGATCCCGACCTCCTCGACCTCATAGTCCTGGCCCTTGCCCATCATGAGGACCTGCTGCCGCGGGCGAAGGGTTCCGTCGACGATACGCACGTAGACGATGACGCCGCGGTACTCGTCGTAAGCCCCGTCGAAGATCAAAGCGCGAAGGGGCGCGTCGCTCTGGTTCGAGGGCGGCGGGATGCGTTCTACGATGCCATCGAGGAGCTCCGGCACGCCCTGGCCCGTCTTGGCGCTGACGCGGTACACTTCGTCGGGATCGATCCCGAGCGAGTTGACCATCTCCTCGATGACGTCATCGGGCCGTGCAACGCTCAGGTCGACCTTGTTGAGAACCGGCACAATGCTGAGGTTTGCTTCCAGCGCCAGGTGGGCGTTGGCGATCGTCTGGGCCTCCACGCCCTGGGAGGCATCCACCAGAAGAAGTGCTCCCTCGCAGGCCGCGAGGCTGCGGGAGACCTCGTAGCTGAAGTCCACGTGGCCGGGCGTGTCGATCAGGTTGAGCAAGTACTCCCCGTCCTCGCGGCGGTAGCGCAAGGAGACCGCCTTGGCCTTGATCGTGATGCCGCGCTCCCGCTCGAGATCCATGTCATCGAGGAGCTGGTCCTGGAACTCTCGCTGAGAGACCGTACCGGTGTGCAGCAGGAAACGGTCGGCCAGTGTCGACTTACCGTGGTCGATGTGCGCGATGATGCAGAAGTTGCGGATGTTTTTTTGTTCCACGGCGTAACGAGCTTCTCGAACTCTCTATCTTCCCTTGCTTCCCTCGGCTTGTTCCTTCATTCTGCCCGTTCCCGGAAAGTCCCCGGCGAGCCACTCCCGGAGAGCCTGCACCGCCTTGCCGCGATGACTGACCCGGTTCTTCTCCTCCCGCGAGAGCTCGGCAAAGGACTTACCGACCGAGGGCAGCAGAAAGAGCGGGTCATACCCGAACCCTCCCTCGCCGCGAGCCGCGGGCAGAACCTCTCCGCGACAGCGCCCTTCCGCGTAGTGGAGGGGCAAGACGGCGTCTCCCGGTTTCTCCGGTACTTTGGCGACGACGATGACACAGACGAACTCGGCACCTCGTCCTTCCGGGGGGACCCTCGCGAGCGCCGCGAGCAGCTTGCGGTTGTTGTCCGGCTGGTGGACAGCGGGACCTGCGTAGCGGGCCGAATGGACTCCGGGCGCCCCGTCGAGCTCGTCGACGCAGAGCCCCGAGTCGTCTGCCAGGACCCAGCGGGGCCTCTCGGACGCCGGCAGGCTGAGGCAACGGTGGGCATAGGCTTCCGCCTTGATGAGGGCGTTCGCGGCGAACGTAGTGCCGGTTTCTTCCACCTCGGGGCCCGGTGGCAAACACCGCGAGTCCACGACCCGGACCCTGCTGCCGTCCGCGCTCCGAACGTCCGCGAGCGCAGCCGATATCTCCTTGAGCTTGTACGGGTTGTGGCTTGCGAGAAGAAACAGTTCAGGTCCGGCCATGGGGCAACTCGGGGTCCAGGATAAAAGGGGAAGATTATACAGCGTAAATGCCGCCTTTCATAAGTTTCTATTCTCCCCGAAAGGCCCCTTTGCGAAGCATTGTGGTGCAGGCGTCCCGCCTGCAAGACAGAAGCGTGTTTACCAAGAAAGCAGACGAGGCGCCTGCACCACAATAATCTTCAAATGCACAAGAATTTGTGAAATGGGGCACTCTGCCACTACAATCCCATCATGAGTTCCCGCCTCCTTCTCCTGGCCTGCCTTGCAGTGATCCCCAGGTGCGGCTGGGCCGACATCGTTCACTTGAAGAGCGGGCGTACGATCGAAGGGAGCGTTCGTCCCGGGCAGAAGGCAGGCACGGTCGAGGTGCGTATCGGTGAGGGCTCTGCGGTGGTGATCCCGGAATCGAACATCGCGAGCATCGAGAAAAAGCCGAGCCCCCTCAGCGTTTTCGCGGAGCGTCTCGGCAAGATACCTGCAGGGAAGCTCGAGCCGCTCCAGGATCTTCTCGTGTGGGCTCGAGACAAGCGGCTTCACTCGAAGGTTCGGCTTGCGGCGAGAAAGATTCTCGAAATCGACCCCAACAACGAGCTCGGGCGCCGGGAG
>Ga0315336_1004359_pt1 | contig 16972 bp, 8 predicted proteins | sample ASW5metaG_FD_204512 | JGI IMG/M metagenome (GOLD analysis project Ga0315336, IMG submission 204512) | Ammonia-oxidizing marine archaeal communities from Monterey Bay, California, United States - ASW #5 | ecosystem: Environmental > Aquatic > Marine > Intertidal zone | place: USA: California...
CAGAGACAGCCAGTGATTTCGACCTGGCGTATCGTTGCGCAACAAGCGCAACCGCGGAGCGTTACGATTCGTAGTCCACAAATCCAGGTCGCCGTCATGGTCCCAGTCCACCACCCCCAAAGCCCGGCCATCGTCCATGAAGTCGATGCCCGACACGGCCGACACATCCGCGAATCGACCGTCTCCCAAGTTCAAGAAACAACAATTCCGTTCGCGGCCACTGAACGAACGCCCGTTATTGATCATTTCCACCAGTTCCGAGTTGGCGTCGCTCCAGCGCTGGGAAGGCGTAGCCTGAGAATTATCGGGAGTCCGCGACACGACCTGCCGCCAGAAAAAACTTCACAAATCGCGGGTATCGTCGGTGGTGATATATCCATTGGTGACGACCAGGTCTTCCCAGCCATCATTGTTGATGTCGCAGAAATTCGACCCCCAACTCCATCGTCCCATGCTCACATTCGCTGCTGCGCTGACATCCTCGAAGCGGCCGTTGCCCAAATTCTTCAGCAGCGTATTGCCGCGGGCGAAGTGTTGCAGCAGAGATTTGACGCGTGGGGCGCTGGCTTTGAATTGATCCTGGAACGTAATCCGACCACCGGCGGCCGAGAACATGTTTCCCACATACAGATCCATCCGACCATTTCTGTCGTAGTCACCCCAGGATACCGACATGCCTGATGCCTGATCCTGGGCACCGGCCTGTTCCGCAACATCAACAAACTGCGCTGACCCCGAATTCAGATCATTACGGAACAACTGATTGCGCGCATAATCATTGGCGATGTACAGATCGGGATCGCCGTCGTCGTCATAGTCCTCCCATGCCGCCGCGTAACTCACCCGAAAGTTCTTCGCGTCCAATCCCACTTGGTGCGTGACATCGGTGAACTCCCACCGCGATCCATCCCCATCGTTGCGGAACAGCGCATTGCGTCCGCCATTTTGAGCGTCGTGATACACATCATCGGTCAATCCACCGGAAACCAGCGCTCGAGGTCCATCCAACTGCGTGTTGCTGTAGATGACGCAGGCGAACACATCGAGATCTCCGTCGACATCGTAGTCGGATGCGGACAGCGACATGACATAACCGGACGTGGGCAGCAGCGCCTGAATGTTGAAACGGCCTCCCTGATTGGCGGCGATGACCAGGTTGGCATTCGTCCCGACCACCAGGTCGGAATCACCATCGTTGTCCAGATCGATCAACAGCGCGCTGCGGCAGCTGTCCAGCCAATCAACACTCCAGTCCGCAGCCACTTCACGCGCGGTTCCGTCCGGATTCTGCAAGAACAGACGATTGGGTAGTCCCGCTTCCTGACAGACATAAATGTCCTCCAACCCGTCGCCGTCGACATCGCCCACGGCCAGCCCGGGATCACTGGAGTAAGAAACGTCCTTGATGCGGCGGAGCCAGTGATTCATGCCCAACAGGAACTGACCACGATAGCTGGGATTGGCATCCAGCACGGCCTGGCTGCAATCGGCAAACAACGGATTTGGCCGCTGTGTCACCGCCTGCTGAAAGGCCTCGACCAGGATCGAACGGAGCCGTGGCGGGCTGTCGCGGCCATCCGTATGCCAGCGCACCGACCATGTGGCGTGCTGCTCAACGATCCCCTGTGGTGTCCGTCCCGACAGGGCCACATATTGCCGCGTTGTCACGGCATCTCGATTGTGCGCGACACGGAACATTTTGACCGCCACTCTCAGTTGTTCGGCACCCTGGAATGCGTCAGCAAGTCTCTGCAAGGCCTGAACCAATCCGGCCGCTCCCTCGAATGATGCGCTTGCAGGAGGGTTGGTTCGGCCTGTCCGCAGACGCCGCACGACCACCGCCGCGTCGTCGAATGTCGTCTCCAGTTCCCTGGGCAACAAGGCGCCGCAGTGGAAGTCATCTGTCACAAACGGAGTCACGTGACGCACATCGAGCTTTTCGGTATCACTCAACAACTTTCCCAGCGCCTTAAGCTGGTCTTGAGCTTGCTGGGCAAACACTTCCGTGACCCAGCCATCGCGCTGCGGATCGTCGAGTTCTGCGCGCGACTGATCGCCGCCGACGGGCAGCGTCCCCTGCGCGGCAAGCTCCGGCGACGGGGGCACAGCCTCGATGTCGGTTACGGATTCGCGCGGAGCAGGCAGCAGAAAATAGACGGCCGCCACCAGGCCCAGCAAAACACCCGCCAGCGCCAGCCGGCGAAGCCACCGCCATCGGCCGGCCGCCGGCTCATTCTGCTCGCTGCGGATGTTGTGGTTTGCAGAGCCCATTTGTATCCAGCAGATTCGGAGATTTTTACGGGCCGAAACAACCAGCCCCTGCGCGTTCCACACGTCCCGCCGCAGCCGCGCTGACAGGTACTACTGTACTGCCGGGCGCCGGCCGAATACAACAGCCAGTCGCCGCGCACGCAACGTGTGCCAGAGTGCAAATCAAACCGGCAGCGGGCGGATCGAACGCGTGGACATCATCCACATCAGCCCAAATCCGCCAGGTCCCCCCGGTGAACCGCCGTCTCACCTCCAGAGCAGCCCACGCAACAGACCACGCAGTGGAGTCAGCAGACGGCCACGCAGTCCGCGTCGCTCAACCGCGACTCGGCGACCGTCGACCGCCACCTGCGGGCAGGCCGTCCAAGGCTGACCAATGCCGTACACGTGACTCTTGGCGCGAATGATCAGCAGGCCGGCCGAGATGGCCGGCGTGGCCATGCAGATTTCGTTCATCGCGTTTTTCGCCAACAGCTTGTACTCCCCACCAGCAGCCACGACATACACGTTGCCGTCTTCACTGGTGAAATACAATTTGCCGCGACAGGCCACCGGTGAGGCGGTGAATCCCACGCCACCATCCAGCCGCTCGCGATACATGAGTCCCCCGGTTTCCGCCTGATAACAACTCAACACTCCGTTGTTCTTGCAAGCGTAGAGGTAATCTCCGTAGACCAGGGGAGTCTGCATGTAGATGCCGTCCCGGCGGCGCGACCAGGCCAGCGAATCCGTGTCCCCGGTACTGCGATCCTGAGCCACATCACCCCGCGCGCCACTGCGCACGGCGCGCAACGGAGCCCGGCCACCGTGAGCGCTGCTCAGGATGATCAGATCCCGCGCCACGACGGGAGTCGGGACGGGGATGTCGCCGCCTCCACCCAGCCTCCACAGTTCCTGACCGGTCAGCGGATCGTAACCACCGGAGTGCCGATACCCGTTCACCACCAACTGCGTCCGTTCCCGACCGACCACCATGGTCGGAGTGCTCCAGCTGGGTACGTCGGTGCGCACGGTACGCCACAGTTCCCGGCCATCACACACGTCGAATGCGGCCAGGTACGAATCCTGTTGCACGTCGCACTGCACAAACACCATTCCCTGATGGATAATCGGCGAACTCCCAAATCCCCATTGAGCCGACGGCACCTCGTAGTAACCCGAGTCGAGCCGTCCCAGCGCGCGGCGCCACAAGAGGTTTCCGCACAGGTCGTAACAAAACAGGCCTTCCGCCCCCAGCGACACGACCAGATGAGTGCCGTCGGTCGCGGGAGTCGCATTGGCGTGAGTGGCCTTGGTGTGACGCTTGATTTGGGGCACGCCCCGATGTACCGTCCGCGACCACAGGACCTGTCCCGTATCGCGACACAGACAATACAGCTTCCAGACGTGTTTCGTATCGTCGGGCACCGAAGCGATGTCTCCGTACAACCCAACGCGCAGACCCGGATCGGCCAGGCCACTGACGGCCGTGACGACGAACACCCGACCCGCCGAGACCACGGGACTGGCATGTCCCAGACCGGGAATCTCGGTCTTCCAGGCGATGCCCTGCCGCGGCTCAACGCTCCAGCGAACAGGTGTCTCGGGGCCAGCAGCCACTCCACTGCCACCCGGCCCGCGAAACTGCGGCCAGTCGTCCGCGGAAAGCGTCGTGATGTTCATCAGCTGCGCGGCAACCAACAACGGACCAGCCGTTGTCAGCGGCAACCACGTCCGCGGCAACCACGATATCGCACACCTCATCTCGCATCCCTCACCGTCGCAACACACGCACACCGGCGGCACGTTGTCAGACCCGCTGCTCCCTGGTGGAGCCATCAGGGCAACCTAGCGGCTGCAACGCGCAGCGGCAAGTCAGCGCTCAGCAGCTCCGAAACCGTCATCGGTTCGCGCATTGCGGCCAACACCGAACAGCGTACATTCCCACGACAGCCCCTGGACTCGATCCGTCTCCCGACGCGGGCTATGATGACGCGGCCGGTGGTCGCCGATCCGCAGACGGTGGTTCCGCTGTGGTTCCATTGTGGTTCCATTGTCACAACGTCAACAGGTCACAAGCTCAACAGACCGGTGTCCCATGCCCGCTGTCTTGATCACGCACCCCCGCTTGATACCCGACGGACCACATCACGCAATACTCCAGGCGGCGGGCTTCACGATCCGCGTACCGCCGGCGGACGCCGACACCAGCCGCGACGACGTGCTGGCCGATCTGGTCGGTGATGCTCAGGCTGTGATCGCCGGCCTGGAACCCTACAACCGCCGGGTGATCGAAGCGGCTCCCGAGATGCGCGTGATTGCGCGGTGCGGTGTCGGCTACGATACCGTCGACGTGCCGGCCTGCGACGAACGGGGCATCGCCGTGACCATCACTCCGGGCACCAACCATCACAGCGTGGCCGAGCACGCGCTGGCCATGATGCTGGCCCTGTCGCGTGGTTTTCCACGACGCGACATGATCGTCCGTGAAAACCGGGACTGGCACAAGAAGCCTCTGCCGCGTTTTGCCGGAAGCACGGTCGGCATCGTCGGCCTGGGTCGTATCGGCAAAGCCCTGGCAACCCGGCTGCCGGGACTTCAAGTCACGACGCTGGCCTACGAACCGTTTCCCGATCAGGAATTCGTCAGCCGGCACGGAATCGAACTCACCAGCCTGGACGACGTGTTTCGCCGCAGTGACTTTGTTTCGCTGCATCTGCCGGTCACGACGGAAACGCAGGGACTGATCAACGCGGAACGTCTGGCCACGATGAAGTCTGGCTCCGTACTGATCAACACCGCGCGGGGAGCGCTGGTCGTGGAACAGGATCTGCGGTCAGCCCTGATCGAGGGCCCGCTGGCAGCCGCTGGACTCGACGTGCTCAACCAGGAACCGCCACCGCACGGCCACCCGCTGCTCCAACTGGAGAACGTCCTGTTCAGCCCGCACTCCGCCGGCGTGGACCAGCAGTCGCACCATGACTCCTGCGCCCTGGCCGGACAGGTGCTGGTGGATCTGTACCAGGGACGCTGGCCAGAGGCCTGTCTCGTGAACCTGAAGCACATTTCAGACTGGAACTGGGCAGTGAGCTGAACAGCTGCGCTGAACAACCGTGCTGAACATTGGGCACCAGATTCAAGTCGACGGCTGCGGATCGAACAGCAGCGGATAAAAACGGCCAGCCAGCGTATCGCCCGCCGGCACTACGTCGGCTCCGCTCAACAGAGGCTCATCCGACTGGGAGCAAACTCCGTCTCGAACCACGTTGATCACCGTCGCCCGCCGCTTGTGATCACTGTGGTTTTCAAACGAGCCGTGCACCATCAACGGATGGTGAAACACACATTCTCCCGCACTGAGTTCCACCGCCACGGGATTATCGAAACGCGTGCGCTGCTCGTCATTCAAGACACTGCGAATCGCATGCATGTCGTCAGCCAAACCTGTTATCGGCAACAGATCCCAGGTGTGGCTTCCGGGAATGTAGTGCACGCAACCGTTGTCCACGGTGCTGTCGTCCAGTGCAATCCAGCAGGTCAGGTGCGCCATGGGCGAAGTCCGCGTCCAATAGGAATAGTCTTGATGCCAGGCCACCAAACCGCCGTGCCGTGCCGGTTTACAGAACAACTGATCGTGCCAGAACCGTACGGCTCCGTCCAATAGCTGACTGGCGGGCACCGTAATAGCGGGATTCCACAGCAGATCATGAAATCCGGGCCTCAGTCTCCAGGCGCCCAGCGCGTGAAACAGTACAGAATCCGGATCGCTGGATTCGTTCGAATGATACTCGTACCACAAATCACTGCCTGCGTGCGCGGCCGCAAAAAACTCTTCCAGTTCGGAACGCAGCGTCCGGAGCTGCTCATCATTCAAGACACGCGTTCCGGGCAGGTAACCCTGCTCACGAAACAACGCAACCTGCTCACGATCCAGGCCATGGCGGGCCACGTCTTCCGCGGTCGTCGCCGCCGTGAAGAGGTCCGTCATCGGCTCGTGTCGCGTGGCCAGATCCGATCGATTCACACGCTGTCTCCCTTGTCCAATGCACTCGCGGAACAACACCAGACCTGAGTCACGACGGCAGTCGGCCCAGCGGTTGCCTGCCGCAACCCGCCGCGACGCCGCGCACCACACCGCCGGCGCCGGCCGACACGGAACCGGGATTCCACGCGACGGGTGCTCACTATGATCGCAACCGGCCGTGCGACACAAGGCTCAGCCAGCCGAATCCCCCGTCACAATCACTGGGACTGGGCCCAATCCCCGTGATGTGTAACAGGGAATTGGCGGAGCCAACCGGCAGGCGGCCGGTCCACGCAAGCCCACCGGCTCGTCACTTTCCCACGTCCGCTCCGGTCGGTATGGTAACGTCACCCACCTGATGACTCACAGTGGCCGTTCAGAGCTGCATCTGGAGTGATGCCAGGTTCCCGCACGGATCATTCACGCCATGACCGAGACTCCTCAACAACAGGTCCTCAGACACATCGACGGCGACTGGATCGCCGATCAGGCTGAGCGGCTGGTGCGGGTCCCCAGTGTGACCATGCACGAACAGGCCGTCTGCCGGATGTATGAGCAGCAATTGCGCGACCTGGGCCTGGAGGTCGACGTCCGCCCGGTCACGGATGGCCGGCCCAACCTGTATGCCTGCATCCGTGGTACTGGCGGCGGGCCCGCGCTCTTGCTCAACGGACACCTGGATACGATTCCCAACCAGAACGACCAACCGGTGTACCGCGACGGGGACCTGCTGTACGGGCGGGGCACAACGGATATGAAAGGCGGAATGGCGGCCGTACTGGGAGCCGCGCGCGCGGTGTTGGCCTCCGGTGTCCGTATGCAGGGTGACCTGTGGATCACCGCCGTTGTCGGACACGAGGAACCGGAAGCTCGCAAAGACGGACCGCTGACATTGATCGACGATTTGAACACCGGCCGTGTGGCCGCTGACCGGATACTGATCGTCGAGGGACCCGATGCCCTGTGGGTGATGAGCATGGGCTCGATGGTGTTCACCATCACGCTCGATTCACCCCAGGGGGGCACGCACACGCAGTACATTCCGCTGTCTGAAAATCCGATCCGCTTCGTCGGCGATCTGATCAGCGGGTTGCACTCCTTTCAGCAGGAACTGGATCAAGGTGCCGTTCACCCTCTGGCTGGTCCCGAACGCATCGACTTGGGGATTGTGCAGGCCGGCGACTATTTCAATCGCACACCAAACCGTTGTGTGCTCACCGGCACACGCCGCTGGGCTCCCGGCAAACAGGCCGAGGACGTCCTGTGCGAACTGCGGGAGCTGGTCGCTCAGCACACGACTGCCAGCGGACTCACAGCCAGTGTCTCGATGGAACACCAGCGAGAACCTTTTGAAACGCCTGCCGACGACCCCTTGGTCTCCGCGGTCAGCCAGGCACACACGATGGCAGTTGGCAATTCGGCGGAGATCATCGGTAAACGGATTGTGGGTGACGCCAATCTGTATGTGCACGGAGCCCATGTTCCCACGGTCTATTATGGGCCCAGCAATGAAACCGCCCATGCCGACATTGAAAACGTCTCGATCCAACGCGTCACGTCGGCGGCTCAGGTGTACGCCCTGGCCGCCCTGTCTTTCTGCCAGGTGCAGTGAACCTGGCAGCTGAATTGATCACAGCGATCCAGGTCGCTCGCCCCATCGATGTGTTGCCGCATGGACATTTCCCACATCCGCAATGACTTTCCGCCGCTGTCGAAATACCTCTGGTTTCAGAACGGCGGAGTGAGTCTGACTCCAGAGCCGGTCGCCCGACGCCACGCGGAATTGATGGACGAGCTGTTTCAGCGTGGCCCGATGCACATTGTCTACCCCGACGAAGAAGAACCCCGGCGACAGGCGTCACGTCAGCGGCTGGCGGACTTTTTCCGTACCAGCCCCGATCAACTCGCCTTGATGCGCGGAGTCAGTGAAGCCTATCAGACCGTGCTGCGCGGACTCACCTGGCAAGCTGAAGACGAAATCGTAATCAGCGCCGAAGAAGAAGCCGCGCTGCTGTTGCCGTCACTGCACCTCAGAGATCGGCACGGAGTGCGGATCGTCAAGCTGCCGCTGTTCGATGATCCCCAGCAGCAAACCGATGCGTTTCGGGACTGCCTTACCGATCGCACGCGACTCGTCGCCTTGAGCCATGTCACGACCGACTGGGGATTTCGCCTGCCCGTGGAAGACATTTGTCGAATCGCCCGCCTGCGGAGCATCCCCACATTTCTCGATCTCGCTCACTCTGCCGGAGTGTTTCCCATCGCACTCGACACACTGGGCTGCGACTTTGCCGGCATCCTGTCGTACAAATGGATGTACGCGCCCTATGCCGCGGGCCTGCTGTACATCGCGCCGCACAATACCCATACGCTGCAGGTCACGTACGCCGGAGGCCGCAGCGAACGCTCACTCGACTTTGAAGGCGATCACTACGAACTGAGAGAGTCGGCCGAAAAACACCAGTATGGTCCCTGGTCGTGGCCCCTGGTCCATGCCTGGGCGTCCGCCTGCGACTACCTGGACGACATGGGGCTCGACGACATCTGGAACAGTACCGCCCACTTGACCGCGCGGCTCAAACAGGGACTGCTCGAGATTCCAACCGTCGAACTGCTGACACCGCAGCCTGCGGAACGCTCGGCCGCGCTGGTATCCTTCAGCCTGGAAGGTTGGACAGGCACGGACCTGGCCGACGTCCTCAGGACGCGCTGGAACATGATCGTCAAACCGCTGCCACATACCCGCGAGGGACTGCGGGTCAGTCTGCCGTTTTTTCTGTTGGAACAGGAGATTGATCGATTGCTCGCAGCTCTGCAGACTCTGGCCGGCACAGGCTAAGCTGCGGTGGGATTTCCGGCCACTGCGATCGACACATCCCACAACAACACACACGCGCATCAGGAGATCCGATGAACGATCCAACCCAACCGGAAGTCCGAATTTCGCGGCTCACACGCCGGGAATTCCGCGACGCTGTTGAACGGGGTGAGTTTCAAGCGTGCCTGATTCCGACCGGGGCCATCGAACAACACCTGGAACATCTGGCCATGGAACACGATATCCGCTCGGCCACATGCATCGCCGAAGAAGTGGCCCGCCAACTGGCTCCACAGGTGGTCGTCGCCGTACCGGTGAACGTCGGCATCTCGGAACACCACATGCAACACAAGGGCACGCTGACCGCCAAACCCGGATCCTGGATGTCGCTGCTGTTCGACTCCATTGAAAGCATGGTCCGCAACGGCTGCCGGAACATTTTGATTCTCAACGGACACGGTGGGAACGAAGCCCCCGTGTATGGCATGCTGCGGCAATGGCAATTGTATTTCCAGGCCCAACATCCTCAGGTCAACATTCAGTTTCACTCGTATTGGAACTTGAGCCGCACGGCGGCGGAGCAGATCTGTGAGACGGGTGTTCCCGGTCACGCACAAGAATACGAAACCTCGATCGCACTCCACCTGTTCCCCGAAAACGTGCGGCACGACGCCATGCAGGACCAGGAAGACCGCCTGCCGCTGAAGGCCACAGCCGAAAAAGGCGCGCGATTATTTGAAGCGGCCGTCCGGGAAACGACCGCCTATCTGCAGGCGATGATCGCTGGAGCGCATCGGGAAATTCGCCCCCACTTGATGTCATGGCAGCTCGATCCCGCACAGAATCGCGAAGAAAACGATCCGCCCAGCACACGATGAACACACCACAGCCGGTGTCCTCCCGTTCGCGACCTGCACAACAACGGCAAAATAGGAAATCTGCGTCCCGTTTGACATTGGGAAGCCGACGCAGTTCTGGTATACCTTGCGGGCATCAGGATGTGACTGTCAGGCTCGGGATATCCGGGCCGGCCGTCCGACGACGACCGTCATGTGCAAGCGTTGGACACGTGCTGGCCTGCCGGACAGCCAAGACCAAATATGGAGATGAGGATGGTCTGCCATGATGCACAGCAACAAGCCCCCTGTTAGTGGGAAGATCGCCCCGCGCCCCGTGGAGTTGTGGCGCATCTGGGCAATCTGGCTGATTGTTCCGACTCTGTGTCCCGCTCTGTCAGCGCAAGACACGGGTGCGGGGTCCGGCAGCGTTCCCGCGGCTCCAGGATCGGCCGCACCCGATTACGGCCAACTGGTGTCGAAGCCGATTGCCGCTGCGTTGAAGCTGACGGCCGAACAGATTTCGGCGGTGGCGGCCGTCATCAAGGAACGCGACGCGGCGTTGGCGGCGGCCAAAGAACCGCAAAAAGCTGACCTGTTGCTGAAGGCCAATCAACGGCTCGCGGCCGTGTTGAACGACGACCAGCGGCGACTGTACCGCTCGTTGTTCAGCGGCCGAACGCTGCGATTTCAGTTTCGCTTTCAAAAGTGGGCCGACGTGCTGGAGTGGATCGCGGAAGAAGCCGACTTGTCACTGGTCCTCGACGCACCACCACCGGGCACGTTCAATTACAGCGACCAGCGTGCATACACTCCGACGCAAGCGATCGACCTGCTCAACGGCTGGCTGCTGACCAAAGGCTACACGTTGATACGCCGCGACCGCCTGTTGATGTGCGTCGATCTGCAGGAGGGCATTCCTCCGCGAGCGGTGCCTCGGATCGCGGTCGATGCATTGCCTGCGCGGGGCACATTCGAACTGGTCACGGTGCTGTTGCCACTCGACGGCCACCCGCAAGAGGATGTGACGAGCGAGGTGCAGCCTCTGTTGGGCAAGTACGGAGAAATCAAGAGCCTCTCGAAGACCAAACAGGTGTTGATCACCGACACGGCAGGAAATCTGCGCGACATCGTGGCGCTGATTCAGAAGATTCCCAAACCCACACCGCCCAAGCCCAAACCCAAGCCTCCGGAGCCTCCCAAGCCGGTACTGCAAATCTACACCACGGAAAAGATCGAACCCGATCTGGCCAAAACCATTCTGGGCCAGTTGATTTCCGGAACGATCCTGAGTGAACCGGGAGACCGCAGACTGACGGTGCACGCCACACCGGCCCAACAGGATATCGTCAAGACGGTGCTGGCGCAAATGGAAGCCAATCGCCCCGCGGACAAGCGGCCACGACTGGAAACTTATCCGCTGAAGTCCACCGACAACACCGAGTTGCTCGAGACGTTGCAGCTGGTGGCGCCGGAAGCCCGTTTCCGCGTCGACAGCCAGCTCAAACAACTGCTGGCCTGGGCCACCCCCCAGCAGCAGTCACAGGTGGCGGAGACCGTGGAAAAACTGCAGCAAGCGGTCCGGCCCCGCGAACGCCGGCAACTGGAAGTCTATCCGCTCAAGAAACTGGATCCCGAGACCACCTTGAGTTTGCTGCAAAGCCTGCTGCCGGAAGCGAACCTGACCGCCGACGCGACGGCCCGGAACCTGATCGCGCTGGCGGTGCTCGAGGATCAGCAGGCGATTCGCAACCTGCTGGAACAACTGCAACCACAGGTCGCTGGCGCCGAGACTCCCAAACTGCAGGCCTATCCTTATCAGGCTGCGGACAGCGGCAGCATCACATCCCTGTTGGAGACACTGGCTCCGCAAGCCAAGATCACGGACGATCAAGGCGGCAAACGCCTGTTGATTGTCGCGACGGCCCAGGATCACGCCGTTGTGGCCAACGTGCTGGAACAGGTCGGAAACCAGCCGGGCGCGGATTCCGACAAATTACAGACGTATCCGCTCTCGAGGTCCACGCAATCGTCGTCCGTCACGGATCTGTTGCAATCGCTGATACCGGACGCTCAGGTGGTTAAGGACTCCGAGCAGAACCGCTTGATCGTGATCGGCTCGGCGAAAGATCACCAGTTGGTCAAACAGACGATCGAGCAACTTGCGGCGGACAAGGCGGGACAGCCACCGCAACTGAAATTCTATCCGCTGCAAAAAACCGAAGGTTCCCACGCGGTGACCATCTTGCAAGCCATCGCGCCGGACGCCCGGATCACCCTGGACACCGAACACCGCCGCTTGTCCATCGTCGCCCGGGACACCGATCACCAAATCCTGGCCGCGACTCTCAAACGACTGGAAGAAGCCACGCCGGCCAAGGAACCCAACCGTTTGCAACTGTACACGGTCACACCGGAACAGCGGTCGCGATTTCAAACGATTCAATCCAATCTGCAGGCGGAAATCCCGGGCATGCGCGTCATCGACGGTGGTCAGACCGATGAACTCGTCATCTGGGCTCCACAGTCGCAGCACGCTGTCCTGTTGCAAATTCTGGATCAACTGAAGCGCGACGTGCCCGCGGATCAAAAACCGCGTCTGATCGCATACCCGGTACGGAAAGTGGAGCCGGTGAGTATCCAGGAAGCGTTGTCCAACGTGCTACCCAACATCCGCATCACGGTGGACCAAAAGGCCAGTCGTCTGCTGGTCTGGGCCCGCCCGTCGGAACATGACACCGTGCGTTCGGCGATCGAGCAGTTGGACACCGACGCTCCGGTCGAGGCGGAATTGAAATTGATGGCGTATCCCGTCGACCAGTTGGACGTCTCTGTCGTACTCGATCTGCTCAATTCGGAATTGCCGGAACTGAACTTCGTCAACGACTCGACAGCGCAAACGATCATCGTACGGGCCAAGTTGAAACAACATGGTCGCATCGCGTCGCTGCTCGAGAATCTGCGCGCAGCGACTCCGCCGAACCGGCAGCGGCAATTGGTCGCCTATCCACTGCCCTCGGGCGAAACCACGGGCCTGGTCGATTTCTTTCAAGCGGCCTTCAGCGGCGCCCGCGTGGTGGTCCACCCGGAACAAAAACGCATGACCGTGTGGGCTACGCGGGAAGAGCAACTGCGACTGCAGTCGTTGCTGGAACAACTGGATGGAACCGCCGCCGGAGCGACTGCGGCCCAGCTGAAAACTTACGATCTGGCCGGAACCTCGGCCGGGGGCCTGCGCAGCATGCTGGAACGCGTTGTGCCCAGGGCCCGGTTGGTCCTGGACGAAGACTCCCGCAAACTGCTGGTCTGGGCCGGACCGGACGAACAAAAAACGGTGGCCCGCATCGTCGCCGAGCTCGAATTGGAAACCGATGACACACAGGGACGCTCGCTGGAACTGTACACCGTGCGCGGACTGGGAAGCGCTCGTCAGATTCTGGAATCCGCTGTGCCCAAAACCCGATTCCTGGAGTCTTCCACTGACAATACTCTCGCTGCCTGGGTGTTGCCGGCCGAACACAAGCAAATCCAGCAGGTGCTGGAACGCCTGCGGAGCTCACCCGAAGGCGACGGCCAGCGCGCGTTGGAAATGTACACAACCGGCCACCTGGAACGGTCAACCGCACGTGACGTGTTGCAGGTGGCCGTCCCCGACGTCGAACTGTTCTCAGGCCCCGATGCTGCGACATTGATGGCTTGGGTGCGACCGGAGCAGCACGACCGCATCCAGAGTGTGTTGGCCAAACTCCAGGCCAGCGCGGGCCAACAGCCGGGTCGTACATTACAGCTGTACCGCGTCCCCAAGGGAACCGCCGGGCTGTTCCGCAGCGCTGTGGAGAACATGGTTCCTGCCGTCACACTGGTCGACGGCCCGCAACCCAACCTGTTGATGGCCTGGGTCCAACCCGCTCAACACACGCAGATCGAGAAAGCACTCAGCCAGCTCAATGACAATCAGGCTGCGATCGAGTCACGGTCACTGAAAATCTACGAACTCGGCCAGCATGCCGACTCGGAACTGCGCAGCGTTTTGACGGCGGCGGTTCCACAAGCTTCGATCGCCAGCGGAACGCATCCGGGCCAATGGGTGGTCTGGGCACTGGCGGCTGAACACCAGACCATCCGGGAATTGACCGACGGGTTGAAACAGGCAGGCAACACGCCCGACAGTCGCCTGCTGCAGGTGTACAACATCACCGGTGTCGGCTCCGCCGCGGTCCGCGAAGTCCTGGCTCCGCTGCTGACCGACGACGTGCTGGTCACCGGGGATGACAAGAGCCAACGTCTGTTCATCCGAGCCACCGCCCCGCAACACCAGCGCATTCGTGGCATGATCGATCAAATCAAACCGGCACTGCACCGGCCGACTCCCCGCGTTACTCGCGTTTATGCCTTTCCCAATCCGGACGCCGAAGCCGCGCGCTCAGCAATTTCCGCGATCATCCCCGCCGCACGCCTGGCCACCGATTCCGAACAGCGCCGACTGGTCGCCACGGGCACCGAACGGGAACAGAAGATCATCGCGGCCGTGGTCCAGCAAATGACCGAACAGGGGAATCAGTCCCTGTCCCCCACACCGGCGACATATCTCATCAAACAAGCCGATGCGTCCAACGTGCTGGCAGTGCTCAGGCGACTGTACGCCGACCGGGAAGATGTGCAATTGTCCCTGGACGAAACCAACCGCAGGCTGGTCGCCATTGCCACGGGATCGCAACATCAGACCATCCGCACTTTGATCGAGCAACTCGAAGACAACATCCCGCCACGGCCCGCAATGTCCACCAAATTCTATCCGCTGGAAGACGTTGATGGAGAGGCCGCCAAGACGCTGGCCCAGACCATTCTGGCCAATCAGAATTCCAAAGGCACCGTGATCCTCGAGAAACGCAGCAATCAACTGGTGATCACTGCCGTCGCGCAAGCGCATGTGCTGGTGGCCGAGACCCTGCTGCAGCTTCAGCAAACCAAACGCTTGCTCGAAGTTTTTCAACTGGATGTCGTCGGAGTGGTCAATGCGCAATTCGCATTGGAAGGCCTGTTCTTGAGCGACGATCTGGGCAACGACCGCGCCCCCAGCATCCAGTCCGACGAAGACTCACAACAACTGCTGGTGCGGGGCACAGCCGAACAGATCGATCAAATCCGCGAGGCACTGGTCAAGATGGGCGAAACACAGCTGGTCAAAACTCCCGGCAACACCCAGGGCAAGCCCCTGAGGGTGATTCCCTTTGACGGAAATCTCGACACCACGTTGCAACGTTTGCAACAGATCTGGCCCAAGATCCGCAAGAACCCACTGCGGGTCATCGGCCCCAATTCCACTTTGCGGCGGATCGATCCGGTTCCGCAACAGCCCCCGGCGAAAGACACACCGGACAAATCGGAGTGCGGCGCCCAGGAACCACCACCCAAACCGGGCCTCGCCCCAGAGGCGTCAACCGACTCAAGACCCAATCCCCGTTCCGCTGACGATGACCAACAAGCCGCTCCGGCTCCGGTGGTGATCGTACCGGGAAACAACCGACTGACCATTGCTTCGGATGACATCGATGCGCTGGATCAACTCGAAGCGCTGCTGCGCAGCTTGTCGCGATCCCGCAGGGGAAACCGCGGTCCCGATGTTGCGGTGTATGGTCTGGAAAACTCCGCTGCCGACGCAGTGGCCGACACGCTCAATCAACTGTTTGGCCGCAATTCTCCCGCCAACAATCTGGTCACCGGTGCGATCGTTGTCGTGCCTGATCGGAGACTCAACGCACTGGTGGTCTACGCCAATGGCAAAGATCGCCCACAGATCGAACGCCTGATTCAATCGCTCGACTCCAACAATATTCCCGCGACGCTGGCGACGAGTCAAACGCGCGTGATGCATCTCCAGTCGGCGCGGGCCACCCGCGTACACAACGTGCTCATCGGCATGTACAAGGCGCAGATCCGTTCCGGCGGTGCCCGCAATTCGATCTCAATCCCCGAAGGTGTCTCGAGCGAAGTCGCTGATGTCTTACGGCAGATCAATGCCGCAGCCTCCGCGCCGCTGTTGTCGATCGAAGTCGATGAACCCACCAACGCGCTCATCATCAGAGCACCCCGAGATCTGCTGGAACAAGTGGCCAATCTGGCAGGGGAACTCGACGACGCGGCCGGAGGGGAACAAGCCCGCACGATTTCCGTGATCCGTCTCAAGAAGACACGCTCCAAACACGTGTTGGACGTGTTGAACAACATCCTCGATTGAACGGCCAGGCCGCAGCGGGACACGGGGCTGAACATCGGCAGGGGCCGCGGCCGACGCTGGCCACAATCACGGGTCGCAATCGACGGCCTCCCAATCGACTGGCCGCGGGATGCGTGCGCGTCGGCCCCCCAATGCTAAGGCCGATCGGCTGCCACGGGCCGCAGGGATTCGCGCGCGGTGATCAAGCCGTCGCCGTTGTGGTCCAGTCGCTGGAATTCCCGCAAACGCGCCGCGTTCCGAGTGCCTCCAAACTCGCCCAGCGTCAATTGAGCGTCGCCATCGTTGTCGCGCTCGAAAAACCACGTCGGTGTGCCGGCCGGTAATCGTGCCCGCGGCACATAGTACTTCCGCTGCCGCCGTCGCCTCTCGACCTCATCGGCCGCCAGCGAGGTTTCCGCGCGCTGTGGCGTGGGTGGCTCTCCCAGCTCCGCTCCAGGATGACCGTCAGCGGCTGACCCCGCCCGACGCGATCCGATCGTCGTATTCTCGCGACTGCGGACCGCAGCCCGAGCGCGCCAGCGACGGCCACCGTAACCAACGATGCATTGTGTCAATTCGAGCCGAGTGATCATCCCGTCGCCATCAAAGTCGATGCGGCTCGCTGCCGCTGAGAGACGTGGCCATTCGGAACGTTGTAACCGCCCATCACGGTCCGTGTCGCAGCGCTGCAACAGGTGATTTACGAATCGCTCGACTTTGCGGGGCACCGTCGCAGACGGCTGCCGGCCATGCGCACCCGAGACAGATGATTCCGTGCCACCCGTCCGCTGCGAAATCGATGGCGGGGCTGTGGTCTGCCGGACCCG
>Ga0315336_1004360_pt1 | contig 16968 bp, 13 predicted proteins | sample ASW5metaG_FD_204512 | JGI IMG/M metagenome (GOLD analysis project Ga0315336, IMG submission 204512) | Ammonia-oxidizing marine archaeal communities from Monterey Bay, California, United States - ASW #5 | ecosystem: Environmental > Aquatic > Marine > Intertidal zone | place: USA: California...
CTTTATCATTCAATTCTTCTAACACAGTTATTGCCTTATCTATATTTGCTTCAGATACAATTGCGATCATACCAATTCCACAGTTAAAAGTTCGCGCCATCTCAGCCGATGAGATTGCACCTAATTCACCAAACCACTTCATCATGCCTGGCAAAGGAATGGACGTTGCTTCGATTTCACCCGCGAATCCTTGGGGCAGAACCCTTGGGATATTTTCTATAAATCCGCCACCTGTAATATTTGCAAATGCTTTAACAAGCCCAGCGCGATGCAGCCTCAGACATTGATCAACGTATATTCGTGTCGGTGTAAGAAGTGCTTGTCCAAGGCTAATTTGTGGATCAAAGGGCGCTGGCTTGCTCAAAGACAAGTTTTTTGAGGAAAGAAGCTTCCTAATGAGTGAATAGCCATTGGCGTGAAAACCGCTAGATCTCAGACCTAGAATGTGATCACCAGCGGCAATTGCGTTTAGGTTGGGCAGTACCTTACTCCGTTCCACCGCACCTACTGCAAAGCCCGACAAGTCGTATTCATCTCCAACGTAAAGGCCAGGCATTTCAGCGGTTTCACCACCGATTAAGGCACAGCCAGCTTCTCTACAGCCACCTGCAATCCCTTCAACAATTCTGCTTGCATTATCTAAATCTAGTTTACCTGTCGCGAAATAATCTAAGAAAAACAATGGTTCAGCGCCTTGCACAACTAAATCGTTAACACACATAGCGACCAGGTCTATGCCTATGGTGTTGTATACTCGGGAAGCTGTGGCAACTAATAGTTTTGTCCCAACTCCATCTGTGCAGGCAACCAGAAGCGGGTCTCTATAACCTGCCTTCTTTAGATCGAAAAGCCCCCCAAAGCTGCCTAGGCTAGCATCTGAGCCCGGCCGTTTCGTGGACGCAGCCATAGGTTTAATAGCTGTTACAAGTGCATTCCCAGTATCGATATCGACGCCGGCGTCTTTGTAGGTTAAACCGTTATTGCTACTTGTGTGTTTTTTTTGAGGGTTCGGCAATGACGTCGTCTTCCATAATTTATCATCACAATCTATTAAGGATATCCCAACTAGCTAGCAATTCAATTGCTCAGGTCTTTTGTGCATGCATCACAAGCCTTATCCTCCCTTTTATTGTACTTACTAATGCCCTGGCTGCCGATGAAATTTTTACAGCAGAAGCTGTGGCCGTAGATGTAACTGCTAGGACGGCAACAGAAGCAAGGGAGAGAGGCCTTAGAGCGGGGCGCGTAAGAGGCCTTAGACAGGTTTATGAGCGACTCGTCACGCGCCAATATCATGATGTTTTACCCAAACTCTCTGCGACCGAAGTTATTGATATGGTTAGAGATTTTACGGTTCTAAATGAGCGTACGTCCCCTGTACGCTATATGGCTGACATTAATGTTCGTTTTCATCCAGATGCGGTCCGCACAAGCCTACGATTTTCTCAAATACCTTTTGCTGAGACCGTTAGCAAACCAATATTAGTTTTGCCACTATATCAGGAGAGCATTGTTGCACGCCCAGTGCTCTGGGAGGAATATAATCCATGGCGCGCAGCCTGGGAAGGATTGCAGAAGGGAAGCGGTTTGGTTCCCATAATACTTCCCTACGGAGACCTTCAGGACATAGCTACACTTTCGGCCGAAGATATCTTTGCTCGAGCCCCCGGAGCCCTATCTGTCATGGCGGAAAGGTACATGGCTGATGGCATCGTGATAGCATCAGCGACGGTATTGCGGGGTGTTTCTGAGCAGCGTCTTCAAATCACAATTATAAGCACTCGCGCTGGAGAAATAATGCCGGAAGAGTCTATGCTAGTCATAGGTGAGATTGAGGAAGACGACATGGAGCTCTTTACTAGTGCTTCGCAAGAGGTTCTTCACACAATTGAAGATGATTGGAAGCGGAGTAATCTTATGCAATTTGGCATGAGCGGACAAATAACAGCTCTGGTGCCAATTAATGGATTAGAGGAGTGGTTAAAGGTTCGCCGTTTGCTCGAATCTGTTGCCGTCATAGATCGCTATCACCTACAAGCTATTACTCAAGACCGTGCACAGATAGCGCTTCATTATATCGGAGGCGAGCGTCAACTCCAAATTTCTATGGAACAAAGTAATTTGAATCTTATTTGGGATAATGATGTCTGGACTGTCGGTGTGATAGAAAGTGAAGCTGGGAGTGGTCCTGGTGAGAGGCTCTGAGATTAATTTGTAACCGGCGAATTGCAATTATAAGCTGATTACATACTTTAGTTTGTTGTACACGTATCAGACGGTCGGCGTGGAGTTATTTATGTACGATTCCAAGCAGTCTCTTCGGCTTTAGCTATGAAAAAACAATTTTCACTAAATCTTGGCTACCGCACAGCGTTGGATCGTGATGACTTCTTCGTTTGGCAAGGAAATTCTGAAGCTGTGACATGGATTGATCGATGGCCGGACTGGCCTGTACCTTGTTGCATTATCTTTGGTCCACATGGCTGCGGTAAGTCACATTTGGTTCAGGTCTTCGCAGAACAAACCAAAGGTGTGGTTCTTTCAGCAGATGAAATCATAGGTGGTGATGCGATGCATATTGCAATTGCAGCACCCGCTGTTGCTATTGATGACGCCGACGTGACACAGCATTTGGAAGTGAAGCTCTTGCATCTATTCAATGCTCTAATGGAACTTGGACATTGTTTGCTATTGACTGCGCAGTCCGCACCTTCGCGTTGGAATTTGTCTCTCCCCGACCTGCGGTCAAGATTATGTGCTGCTCCATCTATACGGATTGCTCCGCCAAACGATTCTATGATGGATGCAGTTCTTGTAAAGTTGTTTGCGGACCGACAACTATCGGTTAGTCCGGAAGCCATTACTTATATTGTGCGTCATATAGACCGCACTTTTGAGGCAGCAAGGAATGTTGTTGAGGCCTCTGATAGAGTGGCACTAGAAAAGAAAGGTAGAGTGACAGTTCCACTATTAAAGTCAGTTATAGATGAAATCATGTGAAACTCTTGCCGCAGATTCTAGTTCAGGGGTAGATCACGCGGTTTAACAAAAGATATTAATTCCCCACAGCCAGTAGTAATTTCTTTCCATCCACCGACATGCAATTGGATTTCAGCGAGTGCCCCTGTTGGGTAACGGGCGCTTATATCTCTTAGGGCCCTTTTATCTTGTGTCTTCGTTGGATTGATTAGGTAATTCGCTGAATATTCTAAGGTTGGGTTATGTGCTATCACTAGCGCGGATCCAATATTATTATTAAGCATCCGCAACCGAGAAATGAACTGTTCCGTGCTGCAAAGATAGAGTTCCTTCTCAAGGAGTAGGTCATCATAGGTAATGGCGGGTTCAATTAGGGCGAATGTTTGCCTGGCGCGGTTTGCGGTCGAGCATAGGACTAGCGTGGCGTGAAAACTAGTTTTTCTTAGGTGTTGAGCCAGATCTTCCGCAGCTTGTAGGCCACGAGTAGACAGCTGTCGATCATGATCATCAACGACTGTTTCGTCTCTGCTAGACTTGGCGTGTCTAAGTAAAAAGAGTGTATTCACAAGATATAATCAATGGTTTTTGTAAGCGTATGGATAGCAATGCATTTCGAATCTTTGCGATCTGAAACATGTATCGCTGTCTCTTTGTTTATTTTATCCTCTCCAAAGAGTTTGGCAAAAATTTTTTTTGCACTGCTTGTTTTGAGTATTACTCTTTAGTCAAATGGAATTCACTGTTTTGGTGGGATAGGGAATACGTGTATTTTGCAAGTGCAGGACAACAAAGTGAATATTGAGAACCAGATTAGCTCGCTGTACAAGGGCACTTCCCCAAGACGCTTCTTGAATCGCGAGCTTTCCTGGTTAGCGTTTAACACGCGTGTGTTAGAAGAAGCCCAGAATTTGCGCCACCCTCTGCTAGAGAGAGTCCGTTTTCTGTCGATCTCATCGTCGAATTTGGACGAATTCTATATGGTGAGGGTTGGAGGCCTTGTGGGACAGGTCCGCGCCGGTGTTGCTCAACGCAGTGCTGACGGTCTTACGCCTAGGGAACAGCTAAATCATATAAAGGAAAGAGTTCGCAAGCTATTTAGCTTTCAAGAGGCTTGTTGGCGTGAGATACGAGAACAGCTGACTGAGGCAGGTATAACTGTTGTTAGAACTGTCGATATTTCAAGACCGGATAAGGATTGGCTTGAAGAGCAATTCATGAACCATATTTTTCCGGTTCTAACTCCGATCGCTGTTGATCCAGCACATCCGTTCCCTTTTATTCCTAATCTTGGCCAGGCGCTCGTTCTTGAATTGGTGCGTGTGCAAAACGGCGAAGCATTAAGAGCTCTAGTTCCGATACCACCTCAAATCGATCGATTCGTGAGATTGAAGGGTAAACGAATTAGGTACGTAGCGCTCGAAGATGTAATTGCTTTGTTCTTCGACAAACTATTTCCGGGGTTTAAGGTACTCCAGGCAGGGCATTTTCGTTTAATTCGCGATAGTGAGGTAGAGATAGATGAAGAAGCCCAGGATCTAGTTAGTAGCTTTGAGTCAGCACTAAAGCGCCGCCGGCGTGGCAGTTGTATCCGACTAGAGTTAAGCGGGAAAATGTCCGCAGAGGAAGTCGGAATGATATGTGATGAACTAGAAGTGTCTAGAGACGATACCTTTCAAGTCGATGGAATGATCGGTTTAGCTGATGTGCATCAATTTATTAATGATGAGCGGCTCGACTTACAATTTGAGCCATTTATTGCACGATTTCCTGAACGAATAAGAGACTTTAATGGAGACTGTTTTGCAGCTATTCAAAAGAAAGACATTATAGTTCATCACCCATATGAATCTTTTGATGTTGTAGTGCAATTCTTGCGTCAGGCTGCGCGTGATCCTGATGTGCTTTCTATAAAACAAACTCTTTATAGAACAAGCGAAGACTCTCCCGTTGTGCAAGCTCTTATAGAAGCTGCTGAAGCTGGAAAATCAGTAACTGCAATGGTGGAACTAAAAGCCCGTTTCCATGAGGAAGCTAACATTCGCTGGGCCCGAGACTTGGAACGCGCCGGCGCAAATGTCGTCTTTGGGTTTGTTGCCTTAAAGACACATGCCAAGGTTTCTCTGGTGGCGCGGCGAGAAGGTGCACGTACACGGTCTTATGTTCATTTCGGCACGGGTAACTACCATCCTGTTACGGCCAAAGTGTATACGGATTTGTCATATTTCACATGTGAGCCGACATTGTGTCGAGACGCGGCACGTGTTTTTAATTACATGACAGGATCCGCGCGACCTGATTCTCTGGAAAAGCTATGCGTTGCTCCCATTGATTTGAGAGATACGCTTTACGAATTGATTAACCAAGAAATTGATTTTGCTAGAGCCAGTAAGCCGGCTACGATTTGGGCAAAGATGAATTCTTTAGTGGACCCTCACATAATTGACACGTTGTACAAAGCGTCTCAGGCGGGTGTAAAAATACAGCTGATTGTTCGAGGTATCTGCTGTCTTCGACCTGGTGTTCCCGGTCTTTCGGAAAACATTAATGTAAAGAGCATTATTGGCAGGTTTCTAGAACACAGTCGGATTGCATGCTTCGGTAATGGGTACGAAATGCCTTCTAGCAATACAAAGGTCTACTTCTCATCGGCCGACTGGATGCCTCGTAATATAATCTCCCGTGTTGAAACCTTCGTACCGCTTGAGAATCCAACAGTCCATCAGCAGGTTCTTGATCAGATCATGGTGGCTAATATCAATGACAATCTGCAAAGCTGGAATTTACAATCCGATGGCAACTACATTCGGCAGGAGGCCGGTGAAGTCCATTTCAGTGCCCACGAATATTTCATGAAGAATCCAAGCCTGTCTGGCCAAGGGAGTGCAGTTGATCAGGCCCAAAAACAGGTGCCAAAACTGATTCCCAGTCCACGTTTAACCTGATATCAAACAACTTCGAGATTAAATGTTTTCGGGAAATTCGTTTGTTTTCCATGGTTGATGACTTAGCAGCTCCCGACAAGCCTGTAGGCGTTATTGATATAGGCTCAAACACCGTGCGTTTGGTGGTGTACAGTGGCCTAATGCGAGCGCCAGTTCCCATCTACAACGAAAAGTCAATTTGCGCATTAGGTAAAGGACTAGAGAGTTCCGGATGTTTGAATCCAGACGGTATTCATTCCGCCTTGAAAGTCCTAAGCAGATTTAAGACCCTTGCTACGATGATGCACGTGGAGCGGCTAGACATCCTAGCCACCGCAGCTGTCAGAGATGCAAGAGACGGTCGCACTTTCATTAAACAGGTGAAGGAATACTGTGACTTGGAAGTTAAAGTTCTATCCGGTCAGGAGGAGGCGCAGCGGTCCGCATTAGGCGTTATCTGCAGCGTGCCCGATGCGGATGGTCTTGTATGCGATCTTGGTGGAGGTAGTCTTGAGTTGGTTGAAGTGAGTGCAGGACGCTTCGGCCAACATGCGACCCTACCTCTCGGCACGCTTCGATTGTCCGAGGCGGCGGGCAATAGTGCTAGCCGCGCTCTTTTAATTATTGATAAAGCTCTGGCTGAACATGATTGGATTGCAAAGGGACTCCACCAGAACATTTACGCCGTCGGTGGTGCGTGGAGAGCCCTTGCTAAAGTTTGTGTTGCTCAATTGAGGTACCCTCTACATATCTTGGACAATTTTACCCTGTCTAAGAAACAAGCGCTCTCTCTGTTTGATCTAATTTCTCATCTCAGCATCCGTACTCTTGAAAAAATAAAAGGTATAGATAAGCACCGGCTAGCTACTTTACCGCTTGCAGCAGTTTTCTTGCAGCGCATCATAGAAAAAGTTAGTCCAATAAATCTAATTTTTTCAGTCTACGGCATGCGCGAAGGGCAGTTTTTTAGGGATTTGTCCGAACAGGTAAAACAGCTTGATCCATTAATTAGTTCAGCCGAAGTTCTATGTAGATCTGTTTCGCGTCCACCTGCTGGCGGCTACGAAAGTATGGAGTGGATGTCACCACTGTTTTCTAATGAATCAGAAAAACAAAAAAAGTTGCGCCTTGCTGCGTGCTTGCTACGGGATATCTGTTGGTCAGAACATCCGGACTACAGAGCAGAACAGGCACTTCTTCGAGCCTTGCGTTTACCGTTAATGGGGTTGGAGCATGAAGATCGTGCGGGATTAGCTTTGGCACTATACTACCGGTACCGAACTGATGACATAACTTCTATAGTTAGTCATGCTCAGTCCATGCTAAGCGCGAAGCGTATCCATCGTGTTCAGACAATTGGATTGGCCCTCCGTCTAGCGTATTCTTTGTCGGCCGGGGTACCGGGTATTCTTCCGGACACTCGCCTTGAGCTAGATCAAGAAACCTTAGATCTCCGCATACCAGATAAGACTCCGGTTTTCCGTGCGGGTCCCTATCCAAAACGCTTAAGCCGGCTAGCTGAGCATATTGGTGTTGCTGGGAGGATAACGCCGTTATGAATTTCCATTCTCTGGGACGAATCTCAAGTAACACTTTTGCTCTAAGTTGTTATGTAATGCCGATGGCTATTCGATGTGGATAGTCAGAGTTCTATGATTTCTACTTTCTGACCATTTTCTGATAGAGTTAGCCCAAGTTGTCCCCATTTTACCCTTAACGCGTCGTGGCCGAAAAGATCCCGTCTCCACCCATTGAGGGCCAATACCTCTGCATTGTCGTCTGAGGCAATCTTCTCCAAATCGTCCACCGTTGCAATTAGTTTCTGTGCAACCTTATATTCGTTAGATCTTGCTTTTAGGAGAACCTTTAAAAGGTCGACTGTGGCACCTATTCCTTGGGGTTTGTGTTTCAACTTTGGTATCATGGGACAGTCCGATGCCGGCAAATCTTGGCCCCTCTTTATTGCGGTGATTATTTCTTCTCCGTGATGACTGCGCGCAAGACCTTTCCCTAGCCGAGTATGGCGTAAATCATCTACTGATAGTGGAATTGTTGCTGCGAGCTCCAGCAGGCATTCATCCTTGGCAAGATGCCGCCGGGGAATGTCAATGCTTTGGGCTGTTCTCTCTCGCCAAGCAGCTAGCTCCCGAAGAATGGCTAAGAAGCGGGGTGTCTTAGTGCGCGATTTAATACGTTGCCATGCAGTATGCGGATCTGTCCTATAAATGTCAGGATTGACTAACTTAGACATTTCTTCCTCAAGCCAATCAGCACGCTCGTTTCTATTTAGTTCATCGCGCAGCGCGGCATAAATTGAACGCAAGTGAGTGACATCGGATATCGCATAGTCTATTTGTTTTTTCGATAATGGTCGGCGCGCCCAATCAGTAAATCGCTGGGTTTTATCGACTTTTTTTCCTGTAAGTGTTGCCACTAGCGTCTCATACCCTACAGAATCTCCAAAACCACAAACCATCGCCGCTACCTGAGTATCAAATAGTGGTGTTGGAAATACGCCAGTTCTTATGAAAAAAATTTCTAAGTCCTGTCGGGCTGCGTGAAAAACCTTTACAACAGATGTGTCTGAAAAGACCTCAAAAAGGGGCGAAAGATCCAAATCCTCACTTAAAGGATCTATACATTCTGCCTGGTCTTCGCATCCAACTTGAATCAAGCATAGCCTGGGCCAAAATGTTTTTTCGCGGATAAATTCAGTGTCAACAGTGATGTATTCAAAGTTCCTAAGGTGTTCGCAATAGGTTCTCAAAGATTTTGTGTCTGAAATTGAGTTCATCGCGATAGTCATATCTGGTCTAATGGTGATCGGCAAGGTGCTCAATAATCGCTATAAAGAGTTTTTGTTAAACAAAATTATTAGTATGGGTGCTTGACAAGAGATGGAGTTCGGTGTGGGTTCACGCCGCGTTTATCCAGAGCGTCTGTGAAACAAAAATTCTTCAAGAGATTTCTGCGAAGGATACATTGTATGCATCGTTTCCGAACTCATAGCTGTGGAGGGCTTCGTATAGGTGACTCCGGAAAGCAGGCGCGTCTGTCTGGTTGGGTGCATCGTAAACGGGACCATGGCAATTTGTTGTTCGTGGATTTAAGGGACCAATACGGAATTACACAGTGTGTTGCTGATGTATCTAGTCCCATTTTCCAGGTTCTGGAATCCGCGCGCTCAGAGTCAGTTCTTTGTGTTACCGGTACTGTAGTCGATCGGACCAGTGAAACGGTAAACGAGCAGTTGCCGACAGGTAGGGTTGAGATTAGCGTTGAAGAAGTCGAGGTACTATCAAGTGCGGATGTCTTGCCAATACAGGTGTATGGCGATCGGGACTTTCCGGAGGAATTGAGGCTGAAGTATCGCTTTCTTGACTTGCGTAGAGATAAGTTAAAGAAAAACATTCTTCTGAGGTCTGGCGTGATCAACAGTATAAGAAGACGCATGCTAGATTGTGGCTTCGTTGAGTTCCAGACACCGATACTCACAGCGTCTTCGCCAGAGGGTGCGCGAGATTTCCTTGTTCCATCACGCTTGCATCCCGGCAAGTTCTACGCATTGCCGCAAGCTCCTCAGCAGTTCAAACAACTTCTCATGACCTCTGGTTTTGATCGATATTTCCAAATTGCCCCTTGTTTTCGGGACGAAGATAGCCGAGCAGATAGGTCGCCCGGCGAGTTTTATCAGCTGGATTTTGAGATGGCTTTTGTTACCCAGGACGACGTTTTTGAAGCAATAGAGCCTGTTTTGTCCGGGGTATTTGAGGAATTCTCTGAGGGCCGCGCTGTAACCAAGACACCATTTCCGCGTATTCCGTTTCGTGAGGCTATGCTGAAGTATGGAACGGACAAACCTGACTTGCGTAATCCCCTGACTATCACGGACGTAACCGCGGAATTCGCGAGCTCTAAGTTTGATTTGTTTGCCAGAAGCATTAAAAAGGGAGCTGTGGTTCGTGCGGTGCCTGCTCCAGGTTCTGCTGATAGGCCGCGGAGTTGGTTTGACCGACTTAACGAATGGGCTCGTGAGGAAGGTGCGGGCGGCTTGGGCTACATCATTTTTGAAGATGGCAGTGGCAAGGGACCAATTGCCAAGCACTTACAAGAAGATAGGCTTCAAGCTATTCGTAATGCCACCGGATTGTCCGATGGTGATTCCGTTTTCTTTGTATGTGATAAAGAAGTGGTTGCTGAAAAATTTTCCGGGTTTGTTCGCACAAAGCTCTGCACAGAATTAGAGTTGCTTAGTGAAGGCCGGTTTGATTTTTGCTGGATTGTTGACTATCCCATGTACGACCTTGATGAGCATACCGGCGAGATAGAATTCAGTCATAATCCTTTTTCCATGCCGCAGGGTGGAATGGCCGCACTTGAAGAGCAGGACCCTCTAGATGTTAAGGCCTATCAATATGACATCGTTTGTAATGGTGTCGAACTATCGTCCGGAGCCATCCGAAATCACCGTCCCGACATAATGTATAAAGCGTTTGAAATCGCCGGATATAGTCAGGATGAAGTGGAAAACCGATTTGGAGGTCTGCTTGACGCCTTTCGATTCGGTGCCCCCCCCCATGGTGGGTCTGCCCCCGGTATTGACCGCATAGTTATGCTGTTGGCTGATGAGCCGAACATTAGGGAGGTGATCGTCTTCCCGATGAATGGCCAGGCCCAGGATTTGCTGATGCAGGCACCCAATCAGGTTTCGGAGCAGCATCTTAAACAGTTAAACATTCAAGTAGATTTCCCAGAAGAACAGGCGCCGAGCGGCGATAGCTAGGGCGGAAAGGTGAGCTAGGTCAGACACAGCTAGTCGTGTCCGCCACCTTGTTGGCCGCAATAAATTTATGTTCTCTGTCGGTAGTTTGAGCTGGCGGTACACTGGTAATGGGCTCTATGCTTTATCTTAGCCCAATTAGAATCTAGACTTAGCTTTGCATATGAGATTGAGGTCTGCATCGGATTATGACAAAGAACTGCCATTAGGGGCCATTTAGATAACATGTTGCAATCCGACTCTTTAGTCTTTCCCATATCAGATTACCCAAGTCCCGGAAGCCTTATACAAGTGACGGACGGTGTGTATTGGATACGAATGCCGCTTCCGTTCGCATTGGACCATATTAACCTATGGATCCTGGATGATGGTGACGGATGGGTATTGGTCGATTCAGGCATGCATACTGAAAAAACTAAAGGGCTCTGGCGAAGTCTGTTTGATGGCCCCTTAAATAGCAAGCCGCCAAAGAAACTTTTATGTACCCATTTTCATCCAGATCATATGGGACTTTCAGGTTGGTTAGTTGAATCGTTTGGTCTCTCATTTATGACTACTGAGGCCGAATGGCAATTTGCTCGGCGTTATTGGCATGGAAGGGAAAACATTGAGAAAATTTATCAGAAATTTATGAAACAACAGGGATTCATGAGGAAAACTGAATCAGAAGACAATGAGTCTTCAGATAACGGCAAGAAAGTAAACATGTCGTCCGTGCCTGGTTCTTTCGAAGCGCTTACAGAGCATCAGTTGGTCCAAATAGGGAATGACAGATGGAAGGTTATTGTTGGGCAAGGACATTCCCCTTGCATGGCAACCTTATATTGTGAGGAGTTGAATCTACTGATCTCAGGAGATCAAATCCTTCCAGAAATATCACCTAACGTAAGTGTGAATCCCTTTGATATTAATGGAGATCCTTTGGATCTTTATCTATCTAGCCTGCGAAAATTCTTGGAACTTCCCCATGATGTGTTGGTTCTTCCGTCGCATAAACTACCCTTTATAGGGTTATCTAGTCGCGTGGAAGCTCTGATTAACCACCATCATGAAAGATTGGATTGTCTCCGCTTGTCATGTGTTAACAAGACCACAGCATTCGAGCATACGAAGGTTCTGTTTCCCAGGCCTTTGGATGATCACCAGATTATGTTTGCGATAGGCGAAACCGTAGCCCATCTTAACCACTTAATGGGACTTGGTGAGGTGAAGCGCAATATTGGCAGTGATGGTGTTTTTCACTATTGGATTTAGCTTGAGTAGAGCACTAGTGGGTCTGCCTTCCGCACTTGAAGACCGTGCTTTTGTTATTGAGACTCTGTAATAATGATTTGTTTCCAGTTGCGAAATAGAGCCATAAACAAGTTATGACCACACTCTTTCTTACCGATGAAAGTTTTCTTGAACACGACACTGGGCCACACCACCCGGAGTCACCCGCACGCCTGAAAAGTATCTTTAACGCGTTGGAAGATAGTTCATTTGATTCCCTAAAGCGGGAAGCTCCTGAAAATGCAAGGCTGGAACACTTGCTTTCTGTCCATCCTGAGCATCATGTGGAGCGTATTTTTAGTTCAGTTCCCACCGCGGGCTACGGTCAAGTCGATCCTGATACGATTCTTTCGCCTGGTTCTAAGGAGGCAATTTTGAAGTCAGCCGGCTCGATTATCGAGGCAGTAGACCAAGTCTCCAATGGGCTAGTTGCGAACGCTTTCTGTGCGGTAAGACCACCTGGCCACCACGCTGAATCGTCTCGTGCTATGGGATTCTGTTTTTTCAATAATGTAGCTGTTGGAGCATTTTATGCGCGTCAGAAATACGGCTTTGAGAAGGTTGCGGTTATTGATTTCGATGTTCATCACGGAAACGGAACGCAGAATATTTTCTGGGATGATCAGAACTTGTTTTTTGCCTCAACTCACCAGTATCCTCTGTATCCTGGAACGGGAAGCAAAGACGAGAAGGGTGCGCACAATAATATAGTAAACGTTCCACTTCCACCTGGCACATCAGGACATATCTTTCGTGAGGCTGTTGCAAAAGAGGTCATGCCAGCTCTCCACGCTTTTGAGCCTGACTTTATTCTTATTTCAGCTGGATTTGATGCCCACCAGGATGATCCTTTATCATCAATGGGGCTGACCGAAGTGGATTTCGGGTGGATTACTCAAGCAATACTGGATGTTGCCGAAATTTGTTGTAGTGGACGGGTCGCTTCTATACTGGAAGGTGGGTATAATCTGGATGCGCTTGCGGCAAGTGTCTCGTCGCACGTAACCGCTTTGCAAGCAAGCTAGAATGTAATTGCTGCCATCTAAATCCTTCGGATTTTTTTAAAGGTGTAATTGTCATCATGACACTATCTCCTCTACCCAAAGATATCATCAAAATGAGTTTTGAAGATGCTCTGAAAGAACTAGAAGAAATCGTTAGCGAGTTAGAAAGTGGTCAGGTTAAACTAGATAAAGCGGTATCAGCGTATGAGCGCGGAGCTCAACTGCGCCAGCACTGCGAGAATAAGTTAGTGCTTGCGAAGACTAAGGTGGAGAAAATATCCGGCACCGCAAGTGATGGTTTGGACACTGAAGAAATGGATGAGGATTGAGAAATAACTCATCCCACTATTGCGTGCGTAGAATGCATAACCTTGAAGGAAGCATTGAATCGGTGGCTGCTGATGTCACCGGTGAATTAAACAGTCTTATTAGTCCAGCACAGGGTGTAGAGCAGCGAGTTGTTGATGCAATGCGTTACTCAGTTCTTACGGGAGGAAAACGTTTTAGGCCGTTTCTAGCGGTGACTGCTGCTCAGTTGTTTGACGTTAATCCTATCCACGCGTTGCGTGTGGCGGCTGCTATCGAAATGGTTCACTGTTACTCTTTGATTCATGATGACCTGCCGGCGATGGATAATGATGATCTTCGTCGCGGCAGGCCGACATGTCATGTGCAATTTGACGAGGCGACCGCTATTCTTGCCGGTGACGGCCTGCTGACCCTAGCGTTCGAGACTTTAGCTGCCGAAGACACTCACCCTGTTGCTGCCATTAGAATTAGGCTGGTACAGGAGCTCGCCAGGGCGATTGGTTTAGGTGGAATGGTGGGAGGACAGATGGCTGATATTCTTGGCCTTAAAGACAATTATGAAATAGTGGACGTGGAACAGATTTGCAAAATGAAAACTGGATGTCTGATCTCATATTCCTGCGAATCTGCGGCTATTCTTGGTGCTGTGCAAGATTCGTTTTGCTCTGCACTACGCCGTTTTGGCAACAATATTGGTGTGGCATTTCAGATTGCTGATGACATCATGGACGTGGAAGGAACGGTCGAACAGATGGGTAAGGCAACGCAGAAAGATGCGGGTCAACAAAAATCTACAATTGTTTCGTTGTTGGGCCTTGATCTTGCAAAAAGACACGCCAGAATGTTTGTTGATCGAGCTATCGCTGACCTACATCCTTTTGGGCCGCGAGCCGGATTACTAAAAGAAGCGGCGGAATACGTGCTGTCTCGACGTTCGTGACGTAATGTATTTTCGAATACTAAATTAATTTAGATTGAACGAGGTGTTCGATGCTAAATCCTCCAAAAACACCCCTGCTTGACGGTATATCTAGTCTGTCGGATCTTCGCGAATTTCCGATTGATCAATTAAATCAGCTAGCGGAGGAGCTAAGGGCCGAGACAATCTATACGGTATCTAAGACTGGAGGTCACTTAGGAGCTGGCCTCGGTGTTGTTGAACTGACTACCGCGATTCATCACGTATTTAATACCCCAGATGACCGGTTGATATGGGATGTTGGTCACCAATGTTATCCCCATAAAATTCTAACGGGTCGCCGGGATCGTATGCACACAATTAGACAGAAGGATGGTCTTTCTGGCTTTACCAGTCGAAGTGAGAGTAGATACGACCCTTTTGGTGCTGGACACAGCTCAACGTCTATTTCTGCTGGTTTGGGTATGGCAGTTGCACGCGACCTAAGAGGCCAACGCAATAATATCGTCTGTGTCATAGGCGACGGCGCTATGAGTGCGGGCATGTCATATGAGGCTATGAATAATGTTGGTAGTATGGACAGGCGTTTGATCGTCATCCTTAACGATAATGATATGTCAATTGCTCCTGCAGTGGGTGCTATGAGTGCATATCTATCACGACTGTTGTCTTCAAAATCTTATCTCACCATACGGCAAGCCCTAAAACAGATAGCTTCTTATTTTCCTAGACCATTAGAAAAGGTGGCCCGAAAGGCAGAGGAATACACGCGTGGTATGGTCACCGGCGGTACTTTATTTGAGGAACTAGGATTTTATTATGTAGGTCCCATTGATGGTCACAGGGTCGAGCATTTGGTGCCTGTGCTACGAAATGTTCGAGATACAGAGGCTAATGGGCCATTTCTAATCCATGCGGTGACTAAGAAAGGTAAAGGATACCATCCGGCAGAAGCTTCTGCCGATAAGTTTCACGGGGTCTCTAAGTTTGATGTTGTTTCTGGAACGCAAAATAAGGGTGGAACAAATGCGCCGTCCTACACTAGCGTATTTGCCCGGTCTTTGATTGTTGAGGGAAAACGTGACGATAGTATCGTCGCCGTAACTGCGGCGATGCCTAATGGAACCGGACTGGAGAAGTTTTCAGAAAGATTTCCTGACCGCTGCTTTGACGTCGGCATAGCTGAACAGCATGCGGTAACTTTTGCTGGTGGCCTCGCTACGGAGGGTTTCAAGCCATTCGTAGCCATCTATTCGACTTTCTTACAGCGTGCATATGATCAAATTGTGCACGATATTGCTGTTCAAGATCTGCCAGTACGATTTGCTATAGATAGAGCTGGATATGTAGGGGCCGACGGCGCTACTCATCAAGGGTCCTATGATCTTGTCTATCTATGCTGTCTTCCAAATTTTACTGTTATGGCGCCGGCGGATGAGGCGGAACTATTCCACATGGTAGCAACCGCTGCACGCCACGATTGTGGACCCATAGCATTTCGATATGCACGTGGTTCCGGTACTGGTGTTGTGTTGCCAGATAAGGGGGAAGTGCTTCAGATTGGGGTAGGGAGGGTTGTGCGCGAAGGATCTACCGTAGCGCTGCTAAGTTTAGGGACGCGCCTGGCTGAATGCATGAAAGCTGCTGACGAACTAGCGGCACGCGGTTTCTCAACTACCGTGGCAGACGCGCGGTTTGCTAAACCATTAGACCGCGACATGATTAGCCAACTGGCAGACCACCATGAGGTTATTATAACCATTGAAGAGGGCGCACCAGGTGGTTTTGGCGCCCATGTTTTGCACGAACTTGCTACAAGCGGTCGATTAGACCGCGGCTTAAAGATTCGCAATTTGACAATGCCAGACTATTTCTTGGATCATGCTGCGCCAGATGAGCAATATTTGCTGGCTGGACTGACCTCGCCACAAATAGTGGCTACAGCCTTAGGTGCCTTAGGGCAAGATAGCTGTGAAAGGCCCGCTCGGGCGTAGATGCATGTACGGATAGCTATTCTTGCCAGCTAAAAAGACAAGACTTGATCAATTACTACTCGATCGCGGATTGGTATCAAACCGGTCCAGAGCACAAGCTCTAATTGTGGCTGGAAAAGTCTTCTCGGGTGAACGGCGTTTGGACAAACCCGGCCACCAGGTGACACTTGATCTCGACGTTGTTGTTCGAGCGCCAGACTACCCCTGGGTGTCCCGCGGTGGTGTTAAATTATCCCATGCGCTCGATCACTTTCATTTGAACCCAGCGGGTCGGGTTTGTTTGGACATTGGCGCATCCACAGGCGGTTTTACCCATGTCCTCTTAGACCGAGGTGCGGATAGAGTTTACGCTGTGGATGTGGGCTATGGGCAATTGGCTGACCCAATAAGAAATAATAACAAAGTTACCATTTTAGATCGCACGAATGCGCGTTATCTTGATGGAAAAACAATTCCCCAACCAATTGATTTCTTAGTTTGTGATGCGAGCTTTATTGGATTGCGCACGGTGTTGCCTGCATCCCTTTTACTTACCGCGAATTCAGCAATTTTTATTGGCTTAATCAAGCCACAGTTTGAAGTTGGCAAACAGGAGGTGGGGAAGGGAGGTATAGTTCGGGATGTCGAATTGCACACAAAAGTCATAGCACAAATAACGGACTGGCTTTCTGCCCAAGCCGGTTGGGATGTTCTCGGTGTAACACCCAGCCCTATTACTGGTGTTAGCGGCAACCAGGAGTATCTGATAGCTGCAAAATTTAGAAGTTAACAGTTTGGTTAACGAACTCTA
>Ga0315336_1004361_pt1 | contig 16952 bp, 15 predicted proteins | sample ASW5metaG_FD_204512 | JGI IMG/M metagenome (GOLD analysis project Ga0315336, IMG submission 204512) | Ammonia-oxidizing marine archaeal communities from Monterey Bay, California, United States - ASW #5 | ecosystem: Environmental > Aquatic > Marine > Intertidal zone | place: USA: California...
GTGCCGAAACACCGTAACCCTTTGAATAAATTGGAGCGGGCGAAGGGATTTGAACCCTCGACCTCAACCTTGGCAAGGTTGCGCTCTACCCCTGAGCTACGCCCGCTAACCATGCGGCAGCCACACGTCGCCGCCCGCGCACTTTGAGCGACGGGCCCCTGGTGCGAAGGCCCGAGATAATAATTGAAGCCACTGTCAATGCAAGACCTGTTGACGTACAGTTGGTCACTCCCTCAGTCCTACCAAAATCCAGACATGGAAAGAGGTCGTTGATTCCCTCTCTTTCCCATACCCACGCCGCGCGCTATGCTTATAAAAATGGTGCCGCACACGCGGTGCCCCATTCATAGGGCCTTTGGCACACCATCAAGTGCCCATGTCCCGCACCCGACGCCGAAAATTTAATTTAGAGCTTCGACTAAGGGTCCAGACAGTGGCAAAAACATTAGGAAGAAAGACGGCATAATGGACAAATTTCCCGGGGGTGATAGCGCTGCCGAGCCCGACGCGAGCCCCAACAACCTGATCAAGGACATCGACACCGCGGGCTTCATGACCGAGGTTATCGAAGCGAGCAAATCGGTTCCCATCATCGTCGATCTCTGGGCACCGTGGTGCGGACCCTGCAAGCAACTGACCCCCACCATCGAAAAATTGGTGAATGAAGCGGGCGGTAAAGTACGCATGGTCAAGATCAATATTGACGAAAACAAGCAGCTCGCCCAGCAAATGCGCGTCCAGTCCATCCCAATGGTCTATGCCTTTGTCGGCGGGCAGGCGCTGGACGGCTTCCAGGGCGCGCTGCCTGAAAGCGAGGTCAAGGCCTTCATAAACCGAGCGATAGAGGCGGCGCCTGATAAGGGTGCGGGGCCCTTAGCCGACGGCGAGGTGCCCACCGCCCAGTTGATAACGGAAGGAAAGACGGCGCTGGCCAGCGGCGACGACGGAACCGCCATGCAACTGTTCGCCAAGGTGCTGGAAAACGACGAAAAGAATATCGAAGCACTGGCCGGGCTTGCCCGGTGTTACATTTCCGCCGGCGAGAACGAGGCCGCCCGCAATCTGATTGATGGCGTTCCTGAAGAACAGGCCGATCACGCCGATATCATCGCCGTGAAAAGTACCCTTGAACTCGCTGCCGAAAGCGGTGACGCCGGCGCCGTCGCAGAGCTTGCCGCCAAGGTCGAAGCCAATCCCGATGACTTACAGGCGCTGTTCGATCTCGCCATGGCCCGGTTCGGCGCTGGCGACAGGGAAGGGGCCCTGGAAGGACTTCTCCAGGTGGTAAGTCGCAATGCCGGCTGGAATGACGGGGCCGCCCGTAAACAACTTATTAAGATGTTCGAGGCCTGGGGAGCTGAAGATCCGTTGACCCTCTATGGCCGTGAGCGCCTATCCACGGTTCTATTTTCGTGAGGATCCGGTGAACCACGACCCCTTCTTCCCGACCGCCGAGGAACTACCGGAAATTTTACCTATATTTCCATTGGCTGGTGTTCTCTTGCTTCCTGGCGGAACTTTACCTCTGAATATCTTCGAACCACGCTACCTCAACATGACCTCCGATACGTTGAAGACCAACGAACGCATGATAGGCATGGTTCAACCCACCGGCGCCGATGATGCCGACACGGGGGCCTCATCGGGGCGCCAGAAGCCCGAAGTCTATCCCATGGGCTGTGCCGGGCGCTTGGTCAGTTTCACTGAAACCGGCGATGGACGTTATCTCATCAACCTTGCCGGCATCTCCCGCTTCCATATCCGCGAGGAGTTGCCCTTTCTGCATGGCTATAGACGCGTGCGGCCGGACTTTTCTGATTACGAAGACGATCTTGAACTGGGACTTCCCACATCAATCGATCGGGGTCGTCTGACGAGCGCTCTCAAGCACTATTTCAAGACTCAAGGCATTGACCCCGATTGGCCGGCTATCGAGAAAATGGAAGACCGCGACCTCGTGACCTTTCTCGCAATGGGCTGTCCATTTAGCCCACCAGAAAAACAGGCCTTGTTGGAAGCCGACGGACTGGAGGCATGCAGCTTGGTCTTGCTAACATTGTTGGAAATGGCCGGCGCTCCGGACATTGGCGGCGAAGGAACCCGGCATTGATTGAGATACGGTCATGAGCGAAGACGAAACCCGCGGGATTGATCCCAAACTCCTGGAAATACTGGTTTGTCCTCTGACCAGAGAGCCTCTCAGTTACGACGCGGTAGCCCAAGAGTTGATTTCGGTGCGGGCTGGACTAGCCTACCCGATCCGCGACGGCATCCCCATCATGCTGCCCGACGAGGCGAGGGTGATTGGCGACGGCAACAATGCCTGAAACGAGGGACTCCACCATGACGCCAGTAGCTCACAAGACCATGCCTTCAGTCACCGAAGCAAGGCTCGACCGCGCCGAAGGATGTCTCCATTTAGTCTTCGATGATGGCACAAAGTCGTCGTTTTCAGCCGAATTCCTGCGTGTGCTATCACCCTCGGCGGAGGTTCAAGGCCATGGGCCGGGCCAGGGGGTTACAGTCTCCGGCAAACGCGGCCTCAGTATCACTGCCCTTGAGGCCGTAGGCAACTACGCGCTTCGTATTGTTTTCGAAGATGGCCACGATACAGGAATTTATTCTTGGGCCTATTTCCGTGAATTGGGCGATCAAGAAGAAACCAAATGGCAAAACTACCTTGCCGCCCTGGCACGCGAAGGACTAAGCCGCGACCCCGCTGCATAACGCTTTAGAGCGTTTCTCCTCGCACCAATCGCGGCAGATCTCCGGTCAGTCCCATGGCCTCACGCATGAACAGGCGCCGAGCCGGACCAAACCGGTTGACCGCTGCCAGACCAAGACCACGCATCAGCCGCAGCGGTCCAAAATTATTAGAAAACAGCCGATTAAGGATATCGGTCGCGCCCGCTAGTGCGAAACTATCGAAGCGCCGCCAGCGCTGGTAATCCTCCAACACCGTCTTCATTCCAAAATCCAACCCCAGCCGCGCGGCATCGACCACAATTTCGGCTAGGGCGGCAGCATCGCGAATGCCGAGATTAAGGCCCTGGCCAGCGATAGGATGGATACCGTGGGCGGCATCACCAATCAGCGCTAGACGGTCGGCAATATAGGCCTCAGCCAGAGATAATCCCAAGGGATAGGACCAGCGCGGACCAGCGGCCGTAACAACACCAAGATGGTCACCAAATCGCGCGGCCAGCGCATCATTGAAATCAGACACGCCCAGATCCATGAATGCCGGCACCAATTCGTGCCGCTCGGTCCAAACGACGGATGAACGATGGCGGCCGAACTCGTCGTCAGTCATTGGCAGACTAGCGAAGGGTCCAGGGGAGAGAAATCGTTCCCAAGCAACATCTCTATGAGGCCGTTGATGGACCACCGTAGTGACAATGGCCCCCTGGTCATAACACCATTCGGTCTGGTTAATACCAGCGCTCTCGCGCACCCGCGAGGCCCGCCCGTCAGCACCCACCACCAGTGGCGCCATGATGGTTTGACCATCGTCGAGGGTAGCCTCCACCGCCTTGCCGTCGCGGGCGATCGCGGCTATTCCCTTGGGAGCTATCAACTCCAAGGACGGGAAACGGTCCACGGCACCGAGAAGAGCCGCGCGGATCATCCTGTTTTCAATAATATGGCCCAGGGGCTCCTGTCCTAGCTCATCATGGTCGAAATGGAGGAACAGCGGCTGATCGCCATCGGTGACACGGATATCGAGGATCGGCGTGGCCGCGGCCACCATCGCTGGCCACAGGCCCAAGGTCTCGAAAACCCGGCGTGATCCGGCGGCGATGGCCGACACCCGACCGTCGAAGGCCTGGGCGGCCCAGAGCATGGGGTCATCTCGATCGATCACACTAACTTTAAGACCGGCGGAGGCAAGTGCTAGCGCCAGGGTCATCCCCGCCATGCCGGCACCAACCAGAATGACATCGGCTCTAATTTCGCGTATTCTTTCCCTATCACTACCCATGGCAGCGAGATTCCTTCAGCCCAAAGCCTCGTTAAAAAGTGAGTTTTACCTAATTGATATACATCACATTAATAACAGTTAAAAATAGGCATTAATGGCAGTTGCAGCACTGCCAATCCCTCCCATACCACATCGCTTGCCTGTCTAAATTCTTAATACAAAGTTTTATCTAAAACCAGCACGGCAATTGGGTTACCATCGGCTCCCTACCGACAATACAAACAAGAAAAGGGGGGACAAAGATGAAAATGATCGTGGCAATTTGTCAAAATTGCATAAATATTAGGCATTATACCTCAGGAATCCCCACGTGATGTCTTTGCTCGGCCCATAAAAATTCTCTAGTTCGTTGAAATATAATTAATTTACCTAATTCGGCACGGCCCTTGAAGTAGGAAGTTAGACGGCGCACTAAGCAAGCAATCGGGCAAACGACATGGCGCCGGGGGAAACTAAGAATCGGGGGCAAAAGGCTTAAATAGGTGGATTAACCACTGCATCCGTAAACCTTAGAGACACTGGAGTAGGGGTCCAGCGCCAACAGGCCACCAACTAATTGCATAATTCTTCATCAATTGGGAACGACCACTGGCAAATCCGCGCGGCTGGCCGGACCCATCCGGCGGAGGCCCCAGAGAGCTGGCGGCCCCAGCAAATCGCAAAGAAAAATCAAGGGGAAAAGGAATGTCGGCAATTCGAACCATACTCACCCTCGCCATGGGTGCTGCGGTACTAGCCTTTATTGGTGTGCCCGACGCATTGGCCCAGGGGACGTCGAAGCTCAATCCAGCCAACACCGCGTGGATTTTGACCTCGACAGCGCTGGTCCTGTTCATGACTCTGCCCGGACTAGCGCTGTTCTACGGCGGGCTGGTACGAGCCCAGAATGTGCTCAGCGTGTTGATGCATTGTTTCGCCATCACCTGCATCGTTTCTGTGCTGTGGCTGGCGGGCGCCTACAGCTTGGCATTCGGCGGTGACTTCAAAGGCCTAGTCGGTGGGTTTGATAAGGCCTTCCTTATGGGTATTGGTACTGGAACCCTTCAGGGCGACATTCCCGAGGTAGCCTTTTTCATGTTCCAGATGACCTTTGCCATTATCACCCCGGCTTTGATTGTCGGAGCCTATGTGGAACGCATTAAATTTTCAGCCATGGCATTGTTCACCATCTTCTGGCTGGTCATCGTCTACGCCCCCGTAGCCCATTGGGTCTGGGGCGGCGGCTGGCTTCAAATATTAGGCGTGCAGGATTTTGCAGGTGGCCTGGTGGTCCATGCCACCTGCGGCACTGCAGCTTTCGTTATAGCCCGCGAACTGGGAGGCCGTCGCGGCTTCCCCGGCGAAGTCCAGCCCCCCCATAGCCCAGGCATGGTGATGATGGGAGCAGCCATGCTGTGGGTCGGTTGGTACGGTTTCAACGGCGGGTCGGCCTTAACTTCAGACGGGGCCGCCGGCATGGCCATTACCGTCACCCATATTTCAGCCGCCACAGCGGCGCTGACCTGGATGCTGATCGAATGGATCGGCCATGGCAAGCCCACCCTGGTGGGCATCACCACTGGCGCCATCGCCGGGCTAGCCACTATTACGCCGGCATCAGGTTTCGTCGGCCCATTGGGTGCATTGGTCATCGGCATCGTCGCTGGTAGCCTTTGTTATCTCGCTGTGGGAGTTGTGAAATTGCGCTGCGGTGTCGATGATTCTCTGGATGTGATGGCCGTTCATGGCGTAGGCGGCTGCACAGGCACCTTGCTGACAGCGATCTTCGGCGCGGCGGCATTCGGCGGCCTTGGCGCCTCCAAGCTCTCTATCCTCAGCCAATTATGCATTCAAGCCACGGGTGTGGCGGCGACTGTTGCCTACACGGCCATTGCCACTTACTTGATCGTCAAATTGGTCAAGGCTTTGGTAGGACTCCGGGTCGATCCAGAGGAAGAACTCGAGGGACTCGATGTACGCACCCACGGCGAGCGTGGCTACCAGTTTTAGGTTTCTGCTTTCCGACGGTTACAGGAGCGCTCTGGGGGGCGGTCCCAACAATGGGACCATCCTTTCGCGTCCATAATGTCCCATCATCCCGGTAGTCGCTTCAGGGCCGCTGGCGACTGATCCTCCGATCCACCACGGCGCGCTTCATGACGCCGGGGACAGGCCCAAGAGGTCGGCCGCGTTGTGCCCGAGGATGCGATCCTGGTCCAGTTGCGAGAGACCGTCAATTGCGCGCAGATCGGTGACCGTATGCGGCCATGTGGCGATGGGATCTGCATGGTCAAAATCGGATCCGATAATGATCCTATGGTCGTCTCCCCATTGGCGCACGATGTCGGCGAGATAGGGTTCATAAGAAATCGCTGAAACATAGAATCGGTCAAAATAAGTACTCGGTTTATTGGTCAAGGTCACCCCCGACGCCTCTTGATATTGGGCGAATGACCGATGCAGGGTCTCCATATCGAGCTGCGTCCGCAAAAAGGGAACCCAGCCGCAGCCGCCTTCGAAGAACGCAAATTTGAGCTTGGGAAACCGGTCCATAACGCCGGAAAATATCAACCGCGTGATAGTGTGCATATAGGTCATGGGGAAACCAATACAGGAGGAAAGAAAGCGCATTGGCGCAAAACGGTCGGCGCCAATCAGCCAGGGATGCGCCGCCTGTGCTTCATAGGCGCGGGCTGCCGGGTGGGCAAGAATCGGCACGTCGTGGTGCTCAGCTACCTCGTAGAGAGGCCACATGGCGGTATCATCGAGATCGCAATCGCCATATCCACCGGTCACCTTAACGGCGCGGATGCCGAGATCTTCTACCGAACGTATAAACTCAGCTAACGCCCTTTTCATATCGGGCAGGTAAAGCCAGGAGACTGGGATAAACCGGTCTTCACCCTTGACTGCATCGGCAGCGTAATCGTTGAAGGCACGGGCCATGGCATTGCCGAGATCGTCATCAAGTTCATAGAGGAATGGTCGGTTGTCCGGAATTAAAATCTGAACGTCGAAACCTTCCTTGTCCATTTCCGTCTTACGCCTGTCGAGGTCCCAGCGGGTGGACTTGAAGCGGTGGATTAGAGCTCCATCGCGATAGAAGGCGACGGTCTCGTCATCGACGGTTTCAACGTACCCCTTGGCGCCATGGTGGACGTCGTCAAGGAATGGCACCGGCCAATAATGAGTGTCGCAGTCGATTAATTTCATAGTTGGTACGCCCTCGTTTGCCTTATCCCCATGGCTTTCGCAGATGTTAAGCCGCGGCCACCGGCGCGGTCAACAGAGGCTCCACGCGTGTCGACCGAAAGATGCTTCCCCGTAATCTTCCCGGATAGTATTGTGGACTCTGTAGTTAGACCCCCAACACTTGGTGTAATCTGGGTAAGTGTTGTTGTGGGTCAGACAATGGCCACTGGATTGACACGCCAACAGAGCAACGAGGATATGGCACGAACATCGTCGGATACCGGGAAAACCCCGTTCCTCCCACAAGGCGTAAGCGAATTCCTACGCCGGCGCGCTGTGGAGCTGGGTGGCTTGGCAGTGCTTACTGCCGGCGTAGCACTGCTTACCGCAGTTTTGAGTTTTTCCTCAGACGACCCATCCCTCAACAAGGCGGCCACCGGTCCGGTGTCCAATCTGATGGGGGCCTGGGGCGCCATCGCCGCCGACCTAGGCTTACAGACCATCGGCGTGGCCGCAGTACTGCCGGGGCTGGTCCTCGCCTCTTGGGGATACCGAACCATGACGGTGAAGAGTATGGAGAAGTTTTGGTTTAGGGTCACTTTATTACCGCTGGCGTTGTTGATGATCGCGACCGGAGCCGCCGGTATTATGCCGCCTGAAGACTGGGGCCTACGTTCAGGACTCGGTGGGTATTTGGGCCACATGGCACTTCGCGAAATCGTCGATTTTCTCGACGGAACCGGTTTCCGCCTGAAGATTCTTGTGGTGAGTCTCCCAATCCTCCTCGCTGGGTTCGGCATGCTCACCTATGTCCTCGGCTTCGCGCTTTCCGAATGGCGAAGCGGCGGCCGGTTCGCATTACGTGGGGCCAAGGCCGGGGGTCGCTTAGCCGGAAGAGGTGCCGCCGCGGGGTTGAGCGCGGGTCGGGGCATCACAGCAAGTGTGCAGCGCGGCATTGCCACACGCAAGACACGGGTTGAACCGCTGATGCCTGATTTACAAGAGCAGCCCACCTCCGTGCCACGAGACCCCATCCAGGAAAGAAACGAAGAGTCCGGCACGTCGGAACTAGAGGTCAGAATGGATGCCGACGGCCTTGTCGCACCACGGGTAGGACGCACCAGACCGGGGCGCCGCGCTACAACCGCGCGCCAAACCACGCTCAACCTGGTGAGCGAAGGCAATTACGAACTTCCCCCCCTCAACCTTCTAAACCAAGCTGGGGAAGAGACATCGGGAATAGAGCAGAGCAGGGAATCGTTGGAGGCCAACGCCCAGCTACTGATGGGCGTGCTTGAGGATTTCGGGATCCAAGGGAATGTCCTCAAAGTAAGGCCTGGACCTGTAGTCACCCTCTATGAGTTGGAGCCAGCACCGGGGATCAAGTCATCACGGGTGATTGGCCTTGCCGACGACATCGCGCGGTCTATGAGTGCCGTCAGCGTGCGCATCGCCGTGGTGCCGGGCCGTAACGTGATCGGAATTGAGCTACCCAACGTGCGACGGGAAACGGTCTACTTGCGCGAACTTCTCTCTTCGGAAAGTTATGAACGCACCGCATCAAAATTGACTCTGGTGTTGGGCAAGGATATCGGCGGCGCCCCCATGATGGCGGACCTGTCGCGCATGCCGCATCTGCTAATCGCCGGCACCACTGGATCGGGTAAATCAGTCGCCATAAACACAATGATTCTGTCATTGCTCTACCGCCTGACCCCCGACGAGTGCCGTTTCATCATGATCGATCCCAAGATGCTTGAACTTTCGGTCTATGACGACATTCCCCACTTGCTGGCTCCGGTCGTCACCGAACCCGGAAAGGCGGTGGTGGCATTGCGCTGGGCCGTAAAGGAAATGGAGAACCGATATCGCGCCATGTCTGAACTTGGCGTACGCAACATTACTAGCTTCAACCAGCGCCTCGCCGAACTCCGCCGTAAGGGCGAACCGATGACCCGGCCGGTCCATACGGGTTATGACCCCAACAACGGCAAACCGATCATGGAAGAGCAGGAGATGGATCTCAAACCTCTGCCCTTGATCGTCGTAGTGGTAGACGAAATGGCCGACCTGATGCTGATAGCTGGCAAGGAAATCGAGGGAGCAGTGCAGCGCCTAAGCCAAATGGCGCGGGCCGCTGGCATCCACATCATCATGGCCACCCAGAGGCCATCGGTTGACGTTATTACCGGCACCATCAAGGCCAATTTTCCGACCCGAATCAGCTTCCAAGTGACGTCCAAGATCGACAGCCGCACAATTCTGGGCGAGGCCGGCGCTGAACAGCTTCTTGGCCAAGGCGATATGCTCTATATGGCCGGCGGCGGGCGCATCACCCGCATCCATGGCCCTTTCGTTTCTGATTCTGAGGTGGAACTGGTGGTTGCTGCGCTAAAGGTCCAGGGTGAACCCGAATACCTGGACGCCGTCACTGAGGATGAAATGAAGGAATTCGAGGGTCCGGGAGCGAATTCTGCTGATGCGCTCTATGACCAAGCGGTGGCGTTAGTGCTTCGTGAGCAGCGGGCATCGACCAGTTTTATCCAACGCCACTTACAGATCGGCTACAACCGGGCCGCACGTATTATGGACCAGATGGAAACGGAGGGGGTTGTCAGTCAGGCCAATCACGCCGGCAAACGCAAGGTCTTACCAGGTTCCGGCCTATGATCGTGCCATAATTCAGTACCATCAAGCCGGTAGATTTCACCCATGACACGCCCCGTCACCCAACTTGTTCCAATCCTCGGCACCCTCGCTTTTTTGGCGATGATTCTAGCCGCCGTCTCCGGCGGCGCGCCGGGCACAGCCCTCGCCCTGGGGACGAAGGGCCAGGGCGCCATGACGGCACGCATTGAACGCTATCTAAATTCCATAACAACCCTACATGCCCGTTTTCTCCAAGTCTCTCCCACCGGTGATCTTGCGCGGGGGACCATACTGATGTCCCGGCCGGGCAAGTTACGCATTGATTACGACCCCCCGGTTCCGGTTCTCATCGTCACCGAGGGCAAATGGCTTATGCTCTACGATAAAGAGTTGGAGTCATCGAGCTATACCTCGCTCAAGGACAGTCTGGCGGGCTTTTTGGTGCGCCCCAAGATCCGGTTCTCCGGTGACGTGAAAGTGCGGACCCTTCATAAGGCGAATAAAGTCATCCGTGTCACCATCGCCCAAAGGGAATCGCCGGAGAACGGTGTGCTGACACTGGTCTTCAGTGAAAAGCCCTTAATATTGCGGCAATGGGCCATAATTGATGGACGTGGTGGCGCCACCAGAGTGACGCTGGAAAACCCTGTTTTCAACCAAATAATTGAAGCCAAGGCGTTCGAGTTCACGCCGCCCGAACGCGAAGAAGACCACGAATAATCCCCGTCTATCGCTTGTGAGAAAGGCGCTGAATGAGCGCCCATGACCGTTGATAATCATAAGCAGCAACCCATTTATCAACCTACGGCAGGATAGCAAGGGCCCGCCAGGGCGCCCCTTATAGGGTCACCCCCCCTCTGGCTGGACGACCCCTCGTTAAGATGAGGCCTTGGTAATTTAGAGCCCCCCGCAGGTGCCCTCATGAATTTCTTCGTGCTGGGAAAATAGGTCCGTCACACGTTGAAATTCTATGTTTATATTGGATTCGTAAAGCCTAACATGAATTATGAGGGTGATAAATTTGCGTCTTGCTACCTGGAACATAAATTCCGTGCGGCTCCGTATCGACCTGGTCGCACAGCTAACCGCGGAGGCCCGACCCGATATCCTATGCCTTCAGGAAACCAAGGCCGCGGATCCTGTCTTTCCCTTCGATGCGCTGCGCGAGATGGGGTGGCGTCACATCCACGCCGTGGGAATGAAAGGTTTTAACGGGGTCGCCATTCTGTCACGAAAGCCCTTCTACCACACTGAGGTGCGTGACTGGTGCGGTAGATCCGACGCCCGGCACGCGATCGTCACCCTGCGCGGCGGAATAGAAATCCATAATTTCTATGTGCCCGCTGGAGGCGACGTCCCAGATCCCAAAGAGAACGACAAGTTCGCCCACAAACTCCGCTTCCTCGACGAGGTGACAGCCTGGTTCACGAACCGCAAGCACCCCGATAATAGATTTATCCTCATGGGCGATCTCAATATCGCGCCCCTTAAAGCCGATGTCTGGTCCCATAAACAATTGCTGCGCGCGGTTAGCCACACGCCGATCGAGGTCGAACGACTGGCCCGACTCCAAGCCTCCAATGACTGGGTCGACGCGGTGAGAAAATTTACCGATCCCGACGAGAAACTGTATTCCTGGTGGAGCTATCGCGCCCACGATTGGAATGCTGCCGATAAGGGGCGGCGGCTAGACCACATCTGGGTGACGCCACGCTTGGCACCAAGGCTTAAATCGGCCCAAATTCTGCGCCATGCCCGCGGTTGGGAGCGCCCATCGGACCACGCGCCGGTCATGATCAACTTGTAGAACTGATCGCTGCCACAGCTGCCAGTCCAGAGAGAGCCGTGGTGCAGGCACCACGAATTATCCTGTCAAATCATACCAATAGACCCGAGACGCCGCTATGGGCCGAGTCGATATCCGCCCTTTTCGGTAATGAGAATCTTCACGTCGGTAGGATCTAGCTCTATCTTCTGGCGCAGGCGGTAGATATGGGTTTCCAGTGTATGTGTGGTTACCTTAGCATTGTAGCCCCATACCTCGTGCAAGAGTTTCTCTCGGCTAACGACAGTATCATTGGTCCGGTAGAGATACTTGAGAATTGCGGTTTCTTTCTCTGTCAGACGAAGTTTTTTTTCGTTCTCGCCCAGCAGAACCTTCTGTGCCGGCTGAAAGGAGTAGGGACCGATTGGGAAGACCTCTTCCTCGCTAAGTTTGTTCTGGCGCAACTGGGCTCTCATGAGGGCCATGAGCACGGCCAATTTAAACGGTTTTTTCACATGGTTGTTGGCCCCTGAATCAAACCCGAGCATAGTGTCGGCCTCAGAATTAGTACACGTCAACATGATGATGGGCGCCTGAATGCCGTTACGACGCATCAATAGGTAGAGGTCGCGACCATCCATATCGGGAAGACCCACGTCAAGCAGCAAGATATCGAAATTTGCATCTTTGGTCGCCTCCAAACCCTCAGCTGCATTGTGGACAACCACAGTTTCAAACTCTTCATGGAGTTGGAGCTGTTCGGCGAGAGAGCCTGCGAACTCAGCATCGTCATCAACCAGAAGGACGCGCTTTCCGGACATACCTTGCCACCTCGAAATGGTGTATCGGCACTCGTCCTGGTTGACCGTTTGTCCAACCTAGGAACGGTGCGTATTGCACCTAAATCATAACGCAAGACGGTCAAACTCGAAACCCAGTGGTGCACACGCAGTGCACATTGCCACCCTCGCCTTTTGTCCAGCCCCGTGATACACAATTCTCATCTTTTCTCAACGATGCTGGCACCTCGGCTCCTGTGATCGATGCCCAATTCCGATCAGAATATTCTTAACCCTATTGCGGCAATCGCCGCCCGTGATTCTTTGGTCGCGGTGGACCGAGCGATCGCCGAAATACGCCGGGGCGGTTTTGTCGTCATCAACGGCGGAGCTACGTCGGTTATCGTTCAAGCTGCTGAAGCGACTACGCCGCACAGCCTCGACCGGGTTTCCGAACTAGCTGAGTGCGATCCAATTTTAATCCTTACTCCGCATAGGGCCGCCGCCCTAGGCATCGAAAGCCCCGAAGTGGACCTGGCACTATTGCAATTAGGCGAAGGTTCCGCTGCCCAAGAAATTCGTGATATCACCGATCCAGGTGCCGCCGTGTCTTTCCGGCTACCGCCCCTGCTAAGCTCCGTCCCCGATTGCGAAAAAGCTTGCTTCGCCGCCGCCGTACAATTAATCAAGCTGGCCCGGTTGCTGCCCGCCGCAATAGCGGCGGTAATCCCTGGACAAGCTGACCGGTTTGTCGAATTTTCAAAAATTCATGACCTTCCAACCCTAACATCCAAACATATCGCCTCTTATGAGCTCACGGCGGCCCGGTCTCTTAAAGCGGTGAGCCAGGCCCGGGTGCCACTGGCCGGCGCTGAAGATGCACGAATCGTCGCCTATCGACCCACCGATGGCGGGATTGAACATCTCGCCATTATCATCGGTACGCCCAAAGGCACCGAGCCGGTCCTGACCCGTCTTCATTCCGAATGTTTTACCGGCGATCTTCTTGCCAGTCTCAGGTGTGATTGCGGCGACCAACTCAGGGGCGCCATCGAAGAAATTTCCATTGCCGGGGCTGGTGTGCTGATTTATCTCGCACAAGAAGGCCGGGGCATTGGTCTTGTTAATAAACTTCGCGCCTACAGCCTCCAAGATGATGGCCTCGACACGCTCGACGCCAACAGGCAATTGGGGTACGACGCTGACGAAAGGATCTATTTGCCAGCTGCGGAGATTCTACGTGATCTCGGTTTCGAGAAGGTCCGGCTGATGACCAACAACCCTGAAAAAGTAGCGGCGCTCACTGGTTGTGGTATTGAGGTCACGGAACGGGTTTCCCATGTCTTTCCGTCCAACGTGCATAACGAGGCCTATCTCGAAACCAAGCGGTCTCGGGGTGGACACCTGTTCTAGAAGACTTGTTTATGGCACCCTGATCCGGGACCCTACATCCCACCTAAAAGTCGCTAAGAGACAAGGAGCAAGGGAAGGTTATGCCCTATTTTTTCCATCCTTTCGCAACCAATATTCATACCCCTACCAAGACAGTGACCCCCGGATTGTATTTTCTGCCAACGCCGAAGTGGTTCGCGAACTGGCGGAGTTGTAACGGTATAAATTGGCATAAAATAAATCGGGCAATTCTAATATTACCCAAATGAAAAAGAGCTGCCTCTTTCGTGTCCACGTTGGCACCAATCGAGCGCGGTCTTTCGCGCATCGGGGATTCATCTTCCTGGCAGGGAAGCGTCTGGACTGTAGCTTCGGGCGAAGCGGCGCACGAAAAACCAAGCGTGAGGGCGATGGTGCGACGCCATTCGGTGTATTTCCCCTGCGCCGGGTTTTCTACCGGCCCGACCGGCAGGCCCCGCCCAAAACAGCCCTCCCAGTTGAGAGGATTTCACCCGATGATGCATGGTGCGACGAGCCTCTACACGTATCCTACAACAGGCGGGTACAACTGCCCTTTGAGGGAAGCGCCGAGACATTGTGGCGCAAAGATCTTCTTTATGATCTCTTGGTTGTACTCGGATACAACGATGATCCGGTGGTGCCGGGGGCAGGGAGTGCTATTTTTATCCATGTTGCGGCGCCGGAATTTCTGCCCACTGAAGGCTGTATCGCGCTGCAACAAAAGCACCTCGCACATCTTATTGGCTTGGCCCGGCCTGGTGACGCGATGGCGATTTCTAGGGGCGGACGTTGATCCCAGGGTCCACCCCTTGACGCGCGCCAAAGATGGCCGTGCCAACACGTACATGAGTCGCGCCGAACGCCAGCGCAACCTCAAAGTCTCCACTCATTCCCATGGAGAGGCTGGCAAGGCCGTTGCGTTCCGCAATTTTACCAAGAAGTGCGAAGTGAAGGGCCGGCTCCTCATCAGCGGGGGGGATGCACATAAGGCCTTCCACGGCGATAGCATAATCCGTATTCATGGCCTTGATCAGGGTATCAGCCTCGCCAGGGGAGACCCCAGCCTTCTGCCGTTCTTCACCGGTATTAACCTGGATGAAACAGCGCATAGCAGGGGCGGCGCGCTCTGGTTGCTTGTTGAGCTCCGCGCGCAATTTAGCGGCAAGCCGGGCACGGTCGATGGTTTCAATTACGTCGAACAACCGAAGCGCGGCAGCGGATTTGTTGGTCTGAAGCGGCCCGATGAGATGCAAGCATACATCGGGAAATTCGTCCTTAAGCTCTGGCCATTTGGCTTCCGCCTCTTGAACCCGGTTTTCGCCGAACACCCTTTGTCCAGCATGAAGCGCGGCTCGAATGGCGGTGACGTCGTGGCCTTTGCTGACGGCGATGAGGGTGACGTCCGACGCCGTGCGGCCCGCAGCAAGCGTGGACGTCTCGATACGTGCCTGGACCGCAGCCAGGTTGGCGGCCACGTCGTTGGCGGTTGCGGGCATCAAAGTATTTCTCATGACAGGAACCAAGCACGAAGAGAGTCCGTGGCGTGACCATAACAAACGCTGCGACGAAGCTCAATTCAGCGTGGCAGCGAAGTTGTCGAGCGAGTGGACCGCGTCTGCCTGTGTTATTTCTCATGACCGACCCCCACCGCCTGCCCGATCCCCGGCTCTATCTTCGCTGCCTTCCCAAGGGCGCAAGCGTGATATTACGTTGTTACGGCGGCAAGCTCGGCGATGGGACAAGTCATATTCAGGCCCGCCGCCTGCGCAAGGCCTGTCATGCCCGTGGGCTTTCCCTACTGATTGCAGGCGACGACCACTTGGCCACTACTGTCCGGGCCGACGGCATCCATCTCGCCGAATGGCGCCTTGGCCGGGGTGCATGGAAGAGGGGTCCGGCCCGCGCCCGGCGTGGCATTGTAACGGCGTCGTGTCACGGACGCGCCGCGCTTTACCGGGCGGCGACAGCTGGTATCGATGCTGTGTTGTTAGCGCCGGTCTTCCCGACCGAAAGCCACCCCGATGCCCCCATCCTCGGGCACCTGCGGTTCGCCACCCTGGTCCGCCAGAACCGGATTCCCATATTTGCGTTAGGCGGTGTCGACGCCAAAAATATCGCTCGGCTCAAGCCTTCCGGAGCCGCTGGAATTGCTGGGATCGGCGCGATCATTGATGCTGGGACAGATGGATTGTGATGGGGGATTTCCAATGTCCCAGACCTATCCCCTCGCCGACTATCCGCTCGCCCCGCTACGAGGACACAAATCAAACGCCACACATTGCCGTTCCCCATCAAAATGAAACGGACTGGTAAAGTGAAACAAAGAAGATGGAAATAACACAAGATCCCCCTCCTTAGGCGAATGTCGAATACTGGGAATATCTTGTTTCAGGATCGGGTAGTCACGTCCATGCAGGGTGAAAGTGATGGCGCCTTCCTCCGGATCGAGATTTTCCGGCATTTTCAGGTATATGACACCGCTTAACCAACCCGAGGGATGGATATGGGATTCCTGATAACCATCTTTCACCAGCTTGATATGCCAACCGGTGAGGCTACTTTGTCTAGGCCAATGGGAAATAAAGGAACCCGCTCGGTCTGCGTATGTCGACTTGTATTCCTCAATTTGCTGGGAAATTATGTGTCGTAGGGTGGAGATTTCCGGCGTTTCCATGGTGAACAGATTACCGATGGTGTGGTACCCGTTTATGGTCGTGTTCTCTGGCGGCTCCCATATAGTGCGGACGTTTTCGATTTCCTTGATAAGTCTCGCAGCAAAGCTTTTGAACGGACTGAGATCCTCTTTGACATTCTTGATAACGATGAAATCCAGGGGGTTTTTGCAAAAGGTATAAGGATTTTCCGCACCCCATTGGTGGGCAGCGAAGGTGCTTATTCCAGCCGCCCATATATTGGTGGGATCGCTCTCGCAGAGCTCACCCAACCGTTTGTTATAATCTTCTACGCGATCGAGGGCGAAGCAGCACTCAAGAGCCCGGGCCTTGGTTATTCTATTTGCGACGGAGTCAAAATGGGTGATTGCCTCGCCGAACCTACCAAGGTCTTGTAAAGCATGGCCGAGATTACTGTGTGCATCGGGGAAGTCTGGCTTTATCTCAATAGCTTTTAGGTAGGCGTCAACGGCAGCTTGGTGTTGTCCATCTAGTTGCAGCGCCGCGCCGAGGTTGTAATA
>Ga0315336_1004362_pt1 | contig 16951 bp, 8 predicted proteins | sample ASW5metaG_FD_204512 | JGI IMG/M metagenome (GOLD analysis project Ga0315336, IMG submission 204512) | Ammonia-oxidizing marine archaeal communities from Monterey Bay, California, United States - ASW #5 | ecosystem: Environmental > Aquatic > Marine > Intertidal zone | place: USA: California...
CGGCTCTCCGGTTTCGTAGTGCGCCGTCATACCGAGCAGCGTGGGCCTGTGGTAGCACCAATTCTCCATGAACTGGCTCGGCAGTTCGACCGCGTCCCATTCGACGCCGTTGATTCCGGATGCGTCGGCATAATCAACCCGCGTCAGCATGTGCTGCAAGCCATGTCCAAACTCGTGGAAGAGTGTTTCGACCTCGCGGAAGGTCATTAACGACGGCTTGTCGCCGACCGGTGGCGTCGCGTTGCAGACCAAGTGTGCGACTGGAAGCTGTAACTCTCCGTCGACGCGGCGGCGGCCGAGACAGTCATCCATCCAGGCTCCTCCCCGCTTGTTTTCCGGACGCGTGTAGGGATCGAGGTAAAAGGAGGCGATGTGGTCCCCATTTTCGTCGGCAACGTGGAAGAAGCGGACGTCATCTTGCCACACCGAAGCCTGCCCGTCGGCCGAAGTGACGGTGATTCCAAACAATCGCCCCACGAGCGCGAATAGACCGTCTAAGACCCGATCAAGCGAGAAGTAGGGCCGCAGCTCTTCATCGGTGTAATCGAATCGCTTTTCGCGCAGCCGTTCGGCCCAGAAAGCGATGTCCCAATGCTTTAGCGGCTCGCTGAATCCCGAATCGGCGGCCAATTGCTCGAGATCGCGCATATTGGTCTCGGCCGGCTGCCACGATGCCCGACGCAGAGTCTCAAACAGCTCTTGCACGGCCGCAACGTTCGGGGCCATTTTTTCTGCCAAGCTGACTTCCGCATATTGTTGGTACCCGAGCAACTGCGCCTTCTCCCGCCGTAGCGTGAGTATGCGACGAATGAGGTCGCTGTTATCAAACTCGCCTGCGGATGCCCGCGTTACGAAAGCCCGATACATTTTTTCGCGCAGTGCACGCCGCCGGGAATGCTGAAGGAACGGTGCGAAACTGGGCGCATCCAACGTAATTCGCCAGGGCCCGTTCTCCGGTGTGGCTGCGGGTTGATCGTTGTCTTTGTCGTCGTTATAGGATTGAGCCGCCAACTGCAACAGGCTGGGGGGAAGACCATCGACATCGTGCTTGTCGTCTAGAATCAGCACAAACGCTTTGGTGGCATCAAGCACGTGATTTGCGAATTCTGTACTGAGCTGCGAAAGTTCTCGCGAGATTTCGTTAAACCGCTCTTGCTGCTCTTTGGGGAGCCCGATGCCCGCCAACCTGGCATCGCGTTGCCTTGCTTCAACGATGCGACGCTGCGCTTCGTTCAGCGATTGCCATTGGTCGGAAGCGCAGATGTCGTTGAGAGCCTTAAAGATCGGTTCGCTCTGTTTCACCCGTAGACCAAAGGAAACGATCTCGCTGAGCACTGCTTCATAGGCTTCGCGCAACTCGGGTGAATTCTTGACGCCGAACAGGTGACTCACAGGTCCCCAGGCGTATTCAAGGGGATGGCCGATCTCCTCCAAGGGCTCGAGTACACCGGTCCAGGTCGCGCTGAGATTCTTCTCCAATCGCTCTAGCTTCTCGCGCGCGGTAGACAAGACCTGACCAACTGCCGGAACGACATGCTCGGCTCGGATTTGATCGAATTGAGGTAGTCCCTGCATGGACAATAAAGGATTTGCTTCATTCATGTGTTGTGTCGCCGTTGAAGGTGTGTTGTGTCACGAGGAATCGCTATCACTGGTTCACGTCATCTCCAGGCCACAGCGTTGAATGTTGTTTCGTGCCGCGCCGACAGCTGCTCGGTAACAACGGTGCACGTTTGACGGGCATCAAGCGTGCGCAGGTCGGTAGTTCTAGTTCGCCAAGCATCTGCGGCCGGACTTGCTTCTCGCGAGCCGGAACCAGATACGGAGTCTTGTGAACAGCCCTATGGTTGCGAATCGGGGTCGGCGATTCAACTTCCGAGCAACTTCCGCATGATTCGCTACCCGAATCGGGTGGGCGTCGCCCCGAAATCGAGAAGGCGCATCGTGGTGGTAGTAGCTCTCACGGCAAGTGGCGACTGAACTTTTGTGGCATGTTCGGTGGTCGTGAGAGCGGATGCGAGCGATTCCGAGTCGTTCCGGTGGATTGGAGACGTTCGGGCGCAAATCGCTGCAAACCAACGGTTAGGACGCCGATTCCAGAGCGGTGGAGTGCCGTTCTGGTCTTGTGTCGCAGGAGGCCTTCTGATAGAGACGTGCAGCCATTTTCCCAGTTTGCTGGGACGTGCCAGCGGTTGACGCTCTGTGATCGCTGCGCGCAACGATCTCGTTGCATGGGGAGGCCCCCCGCACGCCGAGCGGTCGATACGTCTGCCCCGGCAAGTGGAGGACGGCACGAAATCTGGCGAGCCTGCGCGGCGGGACGCCGGCTAGTGATTGGATCAATCGACGATGCGAATTCTGCTGGATTGCAGCCAAGTCAGAGGGGGTGGGGGAATCCAGAGCACACTGTCGCTCTTGGGGTATACTGCACAGGAGGCCACTCATGAATGGCACGTGGTGGTTTCGAAGGAAATGTCGCAGGAAGTCGCGCAGGAGCTGAAAGGCGCGTTCGCATCGTTCACGGCGTTGCCGCCGGCTCGGTCGGCATTGGGGAGAGTTTTCGGCCCGAAAATATACTTGCCACACATCGAGCGGCGCGTTGATCCTGATTTGGTCGTGACCGCGTTTGGGCCCGCTTATTGGCGTCCGAAGGCAAGGCACGTCGTGGGATTCGCCTTCGCCTGGATTGTTTACCCTCGTTCTCCCGCGTACGCACGGATGAGCGGATTCAGGAGACGGCTTTTTCGGCTGGTCAACGTCTTCAAGGCGCGCGAGTTTCAGCGGGCCGACGGTTTGATTTGTGAGACGGAGGCAATTCGGCAACGGATCCATTCGGTGCTCAAGTATCCGCTCGAACGGATTCGTGTCGTGGGAAATACGTATAGCCCCACGTTCGCCCGGACCGTACAGCGAGATCATCAGGCACGCGACAGCCACTGTTTTCGGATTGCCGTGCCGGCGCAATACTATCCGAACAAGAATTTGGAGCTGATTCCTGCGACGGCTCGACTGCTCGAAGAGCAACTCGGCCGGCCGTTCGAGTTTGTGTTTACATTGGATGAGCAGAGTCCCGGTTGGCGGCGTTTGTGCGAAATGGCGCTGCGAGCTGGTGTGCCGGATCGGATTCGGACCATGGGAACTCTGCGTCACGAAGACATTTGGGGTTTATACCGAATTGCCGATGCCGTGTTTCTGCCAACGCTGCTGGAATGTTCAACGGCCGTCTATCCGGAATCGTTTCATGCATCGCTTCCACTAGCGACATCCGACATTCGATTTGCGCGGGATCTTTGTGGCAATGCTGCACTCTATTTCGACCCACAATCCCCACAAGCAGCCAGCGACGCGCTGTTGCGGATCGCACGCGATGATCAGTTGCGAAGTCGGTTGGTAGCGGCCGGGCGTGAAACTCTCTCGAACAATTATGCGACGCCCGAGCAGAAATGGGCTGCACAACTGCAGGCGATCGAAGAGTTTGCCTCCATTGAACCAGCGAGAAGTCGACAGGTCGCAATGGCACCGTTGTAGCATGTCTTGAGATCCGCCCCGACGACCAATCTGCAAAACCGAGTCCCCGCTGGGACGAATTCCCATAAATCCCGTTCTCTCTCAACTTCGCGATGCCCGGAATCAGCAAACGCCGACTGGGAAAGACCGCCGCCTGGCTGCTGGCGTTCAGGTTTCTACAGGCCGGGTTGGCTGCGCTGATCAGTCTTTGGCTCGCACGAACGCTGGGGGCGGAAGAGTACGGGCAGCTTGGCTACGGTCTCGTCGTCAGCGCGTTCGTACTGACTTTTGTGAACTTCGGCACGGACGTGACTCTCGTTCGTGACCTAGTCCAATCAGACGATACCGCCGCCACGCTCACCGCATCCACCGTGCAACGCCTGGTCTTGGCATCGTGTGTGAGTGTGGGAATTGTGGCCTGGTCTTGCTTCTTCGGAAGTGGACCGGGCAATACATGGGCTGTCGTGATCTGCGCAGTGTGGGGAGTGATGGGCGGGCTGTTGCCGACAGCCTGGTACGACTACCGCTACCGGATGCATCACCATGCCGCCATCGGTTTTAGTGAGAAAATCCTCTTCGCGATAGCGGTTGTTGGGCTGATCGGGTTTTTCGGCAAGGGAAACGGAGCAATCGTTGCAGCAATTTGCCTGCTCGCGTCGCGCGTCGTCAGCTTTGTGGTGCAGTGGGGGCAAACCTGCTTAACGTTTCGGCCCACCACGAGGAATCTGCGGGCGACGCTTCGTAGCATGTCCGGTGCGAACGCCTGGATCTTTGGTGCGGCCCTGACGAGTTTATTGATCACTCATGCGAATCAGCTTGTGCTGCGGCACGAACATGGTGCGGCCGAACTTGCCCATTTTTTCCTGGCGTTCCAAGTCATTTCTCTCTTGCAGCTTGGGCAGGGACAGATTGCCAGACTGCTTCATCCCCATGTTGCCGAACTCACGACCACACGACACTCCGCGAGTTCAGTCCGGGCGCGCATGGTGCGGTATTGTGCCTGGTCTGTACTACTGACGATGCCGGTCGTTGTGTTGTTGGCAATCTTCGCCCCCTTCCTCATTAGGGCCTGCCTGACGGCGGAGTTTGAGGCGAGCATACTTCCCTTACGCATTCTTTGTCTTTGGGGCCTGGTGTTTGCCCCCGCTTTGGTTATCAACGCGTTTCTCGTTGGCTTCCGGCTTAATTCGCATTTTCTCGGAGTGACAGTCGTCGTCGGCATGGTTTCGGTCGTTCTCGGGCAACTCCTGATCCCTCAATATGGGGCGGCCGGCGTTGCCACCGTCCTTGTGCTTTCACAGTCGCTTTCGGTCGGCATCCAATGGGTGCTGACATCCCGAAAAATTCAGTCACTCGAAGCTCGACCCGTGCGGGACCAGGTCGTTGCCGTCGGAGGATTTGCGGCAACAGCGCACTATGAGTGAATTTGCGAAGTCCTTTCGGCACCACGAGCAGCAACGCTAGGAAAAAAATGGCACTGATGCGACCACGTGTTCTCCTTCCGCCGACGCTCTGGGCCCGGCTTAGCCGATCGGGATCAGATCGGTTGATATTGGTACTGGCGGCCGCGCATTTAGCGATTCTTGCCGCGTGCGTTGTGAGTGGTTCACTGACGATGAACCAAACTCTCGTATTGGCGGCGAGCCTGGCAGCATCGTGGGCTGCCGGGAGCATTGTCTTCGGTCTGCCGCACGCTGTGATTGCCAAGACGATCACAATCTACTTGCTGCTAACCTTCACGCTGAAGCTCCCTTTTTGCCTCATTTGGCCGCACCACACGTACCTACAGCACGTGCCCAGTTGCCAGGACCCCAATTCGGAGCCGCTCAAACCCAAGCAACCCGATTTGATCAGCGACAACAACTTGGTAGCGAGATTCGATGCAAGCTACTATACCGATACTTCGAAGCTGCATGACGCCTATTCACCCGGATCCGAAAGTGTTCGCGAAGAGAGCGACCTGAGCTCCGCATCTCTAACCGGTGCGCCGGCCGACGCGATGGCGCAAAAGGCTTACAACCTTTGCCGATCGCTCCACCTGGGGGCGGGCTATTCCTTCGATTGGGGCGGGGCTCGCGAAAAGTGGATGTGGAGCAACACCGCCCGCGTGTGGTACTTCATCACGCCTGACGGCAAGCTCTACAAGTGGCTCGATTCTCGATCTCAAGAGGAATTTATCTCAAGCAGCGAACTAGCGAGTAAGTTCGATCGGAGCTATTACGACGACCCAAGCAAGCTGTACAACGCGTTTCCGCTCGCGCTACGGGCGTCCGACCTCGACGAGAAACTCTGTCTTGAATTCAGAGATTCCTACAACGAGGACTGGGGCGGGGTCAAAGAGCGATGGATGTGGAGCCGCAGCAACAACACTTGGTTCTTCGTCACCCCCGATGGTCGGCTTTACGAGTGGACCAGACCTGACGCTGGCCCCGATTTTCTTAGTGGCAGTATCGCGGTCGCGACACGAACGTCCAACGACTCGGTCGATCCCACAAGGCCGCGCGACGCAGCTGCTTCGGCCGCCGAATTGAGAGAGATTGTTTGCGAGAAGTTTTCGTTCTTCGCGATGGGGATGGTCGGCTTTGCAATCGCAACATTCGTCGCATCTTGGTTGACCTCGAAAATGGATCAGGGGCAGTCGGTACGAACAGGAGCGACTCCGCCTTCGGCCATTTTCTCTGTACTGGCTGTCGTTTGCGTTTTTCTGCTCGGCTTGAGGGCATTCTTGCTGCTTGATCTGAACGTGGGTACGCCCGGCGTTGTGCCGCCGATGTTGTTCGTTCCCAATCTGACTGGCGTGTTGCTTCTTCTATCGACGACCGGCGCAACTATCATCGTGATGGCGCTGGTGGCCCTTGCAATCACTCAGCAGTCCTGGCTTGCGTTCGCGTTTGCAAGTGCATGCCTGATGCTGTACGTCGGAATCGACATCGCAGGGGGATGGCGGACTCCGTTGTTCCGCGCCGGTTTCTGCGCATTGTGGTTGTTGCTGTTCCTGGAAAACAATCGTTTCAAGGCGAAGCTCAAGCCGATCCTGTTCGTGCTCGTTCTAATGGGGCCTGTCCTATTCACACCGGCGATGCTGCTGCGCAATTCTCTTCGGTCCAACGACTTCAACTACAAGCAGTCGATTGCCTCGGTGACAAAACTTGGATTGTACGGCAGACGAACCATCCGAGACCACGCAATTACATTTGCCAATCGGTTCAATGGCCTGGATGTTTATATTGCCGCGGTAGAAAGTTTCCAGGGAGAGCAGCTGGGAGCATCCCATTTGCTCGGTGAAAAGGCCGTCACGCACTTTACGCGCGTCGTCGTCGGTACCCGGCAGGATACCGGCGGCTCATTTGCAGTTACGTTTTGGGGATTGTGGGGAGCCGTTTTCGGGGCAAAATGGCTCTTCGCCGGGGGATTCGTTCTCGGATGTGTGATCGGTCTGGCGACTTACCTATGCCAAAGGCTGATCCGATCGCAATTCATGCAGGTGGTCGTGCAGTGCAATCTGGCGATTTTCTTCTTGCGCGTGGTTATGTCCGGCAACGGTGCGGAGTTGCTCTTTAAGGAGCTGCTGATCCTCACCATGGTAATTTCCGGTTTGAATCTGCTGTGGACGCAGTGGGCCGCGGGGAGCAGCCTGTTTCGTGCTGCTGCCAAAACGGCTCTCAGCCGAGTTAACGACGAATCACCCACTACCGGTCGACGGCCGGTCAACCCGAAAGAAACATCGATCGTACCGTGGGCACCTGAGTAGAACACTCCGCACGCGGCCCCATACGGCCAGCTGTCATGGTCCGGTATGACTAGAGCGGATTACGAAATACCGTTGCTGGTTCCGGCACGCGGTAGTGTTGTGTGTGATTCACAAGACGGCTGGCAGCGCGGAAGGGAAAGCGAAGGACGCGATAGCCGAGATTGGAACAATTCGCCGTAAGAGCGAGAGCACTGTTGAATTTGTACGCGCAGGAAAGAATGCTTCGATGAATCAGCGACGTCTGCTCGTCATTGCCGACCGGGAACCGAGTTTGGCGGTCGATGGTGAATCGTACACAATGTCGCACCACATCGCGGGATTCGGTCGGAGTTGGCGAATCGATCTGCTGCACGTCTCGCCCAGTGCGCCCGCTCGCCCGTACTCGGTAGACGATGAAGAAAAGACCTTTGAGCGGTCGATACAGATTCCTCCACCGCCGATGCCGGGTCGGCTCTACCGCACTTTGGGGGAAATTTCGGGAGAACGTCCCTTCTTTCTTCAGCCGGTCCCGCCCAAACAGGAGTTGGCGCGGCGGATGTCTGGCTGTTCGTATGATGCAATCTATGTTGCCAGTTCTCGGTTGTCTGCATGGGCCGGCGCGGTAGCGTCGCTCATGTCACGGCGTCCGAAATGCGTGCTCGCTCTTTCTGACTCGCTGTCGGAAACGATGCGTCGAGACTGGGAGCTGGCGCGGCTTCGCAGTTTCCCCTACCGCTCAAGGATTTGGCATGCGGTTCGTAGCGTGCGCGCCCTTACCATGCCGCGCGCCGAAGCGAAATTGATCGACGGGTTCGATCTTGTACTGGTGCAGACGCAAACCGATCGCAACGCTGTCATTGACGATTGTGGGCCTGGCGCTGCCGACAAGATGCTCGTCACCCCGAACGGCGTCAAGGAAGCGCTGCTCTCATTGCCGTACGACGGAGCCGATCGGAAGCGGCTTGTTCATTTGGGTCCGGTATCCCGCGAACGCCGTAACCTCCTCTTTTGGTTTCTGCGCACGGTTTATCCTCGGCTCAAACGTTCCCACCCCGAGGTGCAGCTTGACGTCGTTGGCTCCATCAACGCGCGCGACCGGAAGCGGCTGGAATCGATCGGCGGGGTGCGCGTACGGGGATTCGTTGCCGACCTCCGCGATGTCTTTGCTCAGACGACCCTGTCGGTCTCGCCGGTTTTCATGCGGTGTGGGCTGGTTACCAAGGTGCTCGATTCGATGGCAGCCGGCGTGCCCGCTAGTGGAATTGGGACTTTCAACGGCTTCGAGAATTTTCACAACGGAGTGCACGGTTTCGAGGCGCGGTCGGCGGATGAATGGTCCAAGATGCTGATCGATTTGCTCGACCAGCCGGAGTTGTTGAGACAGGTTTCCGCAAACGCCCGTGAGATGGTCCGAGCGGAGTTTCGTTGGCCCGAGACGGCCGAGAAAATCCACGAGCGGTTGGAAGCGCTCTGTTCCAGCGGTCGTGGGTGCGTTTGTTCGGTTTTCAGCGGCGGACGCAATTCAGCCTCAACGCCGCGTGTCTCCTCTGGCAGACGCCGCGTCGGCTGACAATGGTTATGTTTTCTCTGGCGCCCACGTGCTGTTGTGCGGGGCGACGCCTCTTGTGTCGGCCGCTCGAATCCGATATGAATCGCGTCGCGCAGGCCTGGAGAGCGCGACCAGAGAGGGAGATCCGTCGATGGACTATTTCAAGCAGCCGTTCGGCTTTCGACTCAAAAAGGTGTTGCGCTATTGCAGGCTTTACGGTCCGACAAGAACGTACGTGAAAGTGCTTGGGCAGCGGCACAAGCGTAGGCGCTTCGCACGGCTCCCAGCTGTTCGTCAGCCGGGCGCCGAGCAGACTGTGGGGCTGATCGGCTGCGGAAACTACGCCTTCTCCAACATCGCCTATTTCCTGTCCCGCCGCTACGGATCCGTGATTGGTGCTTGCATGGATTGCGACATCCATCGGGCGGCATCGCTGAGCGAGCGGTACAAGGTACCCCTCTACACGGCGGATGCGGCCGATGTCATGGGAAATAACGGGATCGGTCTTGTCTACATCGCGTCGAATCATGCATCCCATGCGGAATACGCCATCGAAGCACTCGATCGTGGAAAAGACGTCTACATCGAGAAGCCACACGTGGTTGACGAAGATCAACTCGTCCGCCTCGCAGCGGCCATTGAGCGAAACCCCGGCCGATTCTATCTTGGATTCAATCGTCCGGTCAGCCACCTTGGCCGGCAGATTCGGCAGTATGTCGAGCGTGAGAGCGGCCCCGCGATGTACAACTGGTTTGTTGCCGGTCACGCCATCGATCCGGATCACTGGTACTTTCACCCGCGCGAGGGAGGACGGGTTCTCGGCAACCTCTGTCACTGGACCGATTTTCTCTTCACGTTAACGCCGGAGCCGAAGTTTCCGGTGCGAATCAATCCGACACGCAGTGACGCGAGCGATGTTGACATTGCCGTCACCTACACGTTCGGTGATGGCTCGATCGGCGCGATCACGTTCTCAGCAAAAGGACATACTTTTGAAGGTGTCAAGGAGCGATTCAGCGCGCACCGCGGCAATCTGCTGTTGCGTATGGAGGATTTTCACAGCATGACGGCGGAAGTCGTCGATCGAAAACGGCAGTACCGTAAACTTTTCCGCGACCACGGGCACGAAACCAATATCATCACCGCCTATGAAAACTCACGTCGCGGTCTCGAGTTCGACAGGGCGCAGCGGTTTTCCCATCTGGTGGAGACGGCGAGGCTCTTCTTGAAAACGAAGCAGGCACTCGAGGAAAACCGCGAGATCGTGTTGGAACCCTTTGAACCGCTGAAGGGGGCCAATTCCAGCCGACGGATTCCCGCCTGACAACAACGACCAGCGGCTCGTCTCGACCGCCGATCAACAGCGGCCTTGTTTGGTCTCCCCCGGCAGGACCTGCTGTCGCGAATAACATTCCTTTTCGGGCTGACGGTCTTGTCCGCAAACACGAATCCTGCTCAGTCTCGTGCGGAACCACGAGTTTTGCGCCCCGAAAGAAGTCCCGGGACAAGGCACTAACTGCCTCCGGCTCGGCGGAACCATCCGTACAGCATGTTGCTATTGGCCGCAACCAGCATTCCGATTACAACTTGCGCCTCGATTGGGCAATGTCGGTCGGCTTGATATCGGTATGCAGCCACGTCGGCGTGAGCAATCGGTTTCTGACAGCAGAACCGGAGAGTGCCGGACGGGCGGCCGGCTTCCCCGCAGTCGCTAACGGTCCTAAAGCAGACGAAACCAAGATTTCAGCGCGCGGGTGTACCGCGGGCACTCTCGTACTTGTCTGTGACTCATGTCCGCACCGCACGGTCGGGCAAGAGGCCCGCGCTCGACTAACTTAAGCGCGGGCCACAGATTCGATTGACTTCAGGCGGAATTCCTTCATGCAGCAAGTCGTGCAGTCATTTCGTGACGGCAAGACGATGGTCGTCGATGTTCCCTGGCCCCACTTGAAGCCGCAGCACTTGCTCATTGGTACGCGCACCAGTCTCATCTCCGCGGGGACCGAGCGCATGCTGCTCGAGTTCGGCAAGGCGGGGTTGCTCAAGAAAGCGTACGGTCAGCCGGCACAGGTGCGGCGCGTGCTCGAAAAAATCCGAACCGACGGACTGCTGCCGACGGTTGAGGCGGTCCGTAGCAAGCTGGACCACCCAATTTCGATGGGATACTCGAACGTAGGGACCGTGCTCGAAGTGGGTGATGGGGTTGCCGGCTTCGAGAAGGGAGACCGCGTCGTCTCCAACGGTCCACATGCTGAAGTGGTTGCCGTTGGCAAGAATCTGTGCAACAAGATTCCAGCGAACGTTCCGGACGAGATGGCCGCCTTCACGGTGGTGGGCGCAATCGCACTCGAGGGCATTCGCCGTGCCGCGCCGACACTCGGAGAATCGGTCGCGGGGATTGGTTTGGGATTGGTGGGATTGCTAACGGTTCAACTCTTGCGCGCCCACGGCTGCCGGGTGATCGGCATCGATGTGAACCAGGATCGAATTGCTCTGGCGCGGCAATTCGGCGCCGAGACCGTTGATCTTTCCCGCGGGGCCGATCCCGTGCAAGCGGCGGTGAGCTTTTCTCGCGGAAGCGGCGTCGACGCCGTCTTGATTGCCGCCGCCACCAAGAGCGAACAGCCGTTGCGCCAGGCGGCATTGATGTCAAGAAAACGGGGACGGATTGTGCTCATCGGAGATGTGGGCACACAGATCTCGCGATCCGACTTCTACAAAAAAGAATTGTCGTTTCAGGTCTCTTGTTCCTACGGTCCCGGTCGCTACGACCCCCAGTACGAAGAGCGAGGGCACGACTATCCTTTGCCCTACGTGCGTTGGACCGAGCAGCGCAATTTCGACGCGGTCCTTGATATGATGAGCGAAGGACGGATCGACGTCGGCCCGCTCATCTCCCATCGCTTCTCGCTGCCGCGCGCAGTCGATGCGTACGAGTTGCTGGCAAGTTCTGAGCCGTCTCTCGGTATTCTGCTGGGCTATGCCCAGTCGAGCAGCCGACAGAACGAAGATTCCGGCGGCCCGCTTGTCAACCTGCGGGTTGTGGGGCCCACTGCGGTGAAAACGAACGAGACTCCGTCGGTAGGATTCATTGGCGCCGGCAACTTCGCGAGCCGCGTTCTCATTCCCGCGTTTCAAAAGGCGGGCGCCCGGATGCACATGGTCGCATCTACCGGCGGCGTGTCCGGATGGCATGCCGCCCGGAAATTCGAAATTCCGCACGTGACAACCGATGCGAAGCAGGTCATCGAAAGTGCCGACGTGGATATTGTCGTGGTGGCAACAAGGCACGATACGCATGCCGGGTTCGTTCGCGAGGCGCTCAAAGCGGGCAAGCACGTGTTTGTTGAAAAGCCGCTCGCCTTAAACCAACGAGAACTCGACGAAATCATTGGCAGCTACAGATCAGTCCAGCGAACAGGCTGGGAAGCTGCGGTTATGGTTGGTTTCAATCGTCGCTTCGCCCCTCACGTACGCACGATCGCGCAGATGCTCGAAGGGTTCGACGAGCCGAAATCTTTTGTCCTGACCGTGAACGCCGGGGCGATTCCCGCCGATCATTGGACTCAAGATCCACATGTGGGTGGCGGTCGCATCATCGGGGAAGCCTGTCATTTTATCGATCTCTTGCGGTTTCTCTGTGGACATCCTGTCACAGCCCTGCAGGCAACGATGATTGGTGCCGGGCCGGGCGTTGCCGTGCGCGAAGACAAAATGAGCTTTACGCTCCAGTTTGCGGATGGATCGTTCGGAACCGTGCATTACCTTGCCAACGGCAGCCGGGCGTTTCCGAAAGAGAGATTGGATCTCTTTTGCGGCGGCCGCGTGATTCAACTCGACAATTTCCGCAAGCTGCGGGCATACGGCTGGCGCGGGTTTCGAGGCCGGTCTGCGTGGCGGCAGGACAAGGGGTATGCCGCCGAGGTGGCAGCATTTCTCGACGCGGTCAAGTCGGGACAGTCCGCTCCCATTCCGTTCGAGCAGGTAGTGGAAACGACTCGGGTCAGCTTTGATGTGCTCCAGGCTGCCGCAAGCGGGCAGACCGTGAGGTACCCGGCGGACGGTACACCTACTGCGGGCACAGAACCTGCGGTCTCCACGAACGACCGGGAGCCCATCGTGCAGTCGGCCTGAATTTGAAATCCAAGGAGGGATACCATCGATGCATGTGTTGCACGTAGTGGGTGCGCGGCCGAACTTTATGAAAGTTGCACCGGTCTCGGCAGCTCTCTGGGTTCACCAGCATGTCCGTCAAACTCTGGTGCACACCGGCCAGCATTACGACGCCAACATGTCCGACATCTTCTTCACTCAACTCGGCCTTCCCAGACCGGATGTTTGCCTCGAGGTAGGTTCCGGGTCGCATGCCAAGCAAACGGCGGAAGTGATGGTGCGGTTTGAGGAGGTGGTGCTCAAAGAGCAACCGGATATCGTGCTCGTTTACGGCGACGTCAACTCGACTGTGGCTGCGACGCTCGTTTGCGCCAAACTCGGAGTTCGCGTCGGCCACGTCGAAGCAGGGCTGCGTTCGTTCGACTCCGGGATGCCCGAAGAGATCAACCGATTGGTGACCGACCGGCTTGCCGACGTCTTGTTTACTCCCTCGGCCGATGCCGATGCGAACCTGGTCCGCGAAGGAACCAGCCGCGACAAGATGGTTCTGGTGGGTAACGTGATGATCGACACCCTGATCCGGTTGTTGCCACAGGCTCGTATGCCGCCTATTGACGCCTTATCGGATGATTACGCATTGGTCACTTTGCATCGCCCTTCAAATGTAGACGATCCACGAATGCTCGACGAGATTCTCCGAGCACTTTCTGAAATCAGTGAGCACTGCCAGATCGTGTTTCCGCTGCATCCACGTACGAGAGGGCGGATTGCCGCGACATCCGTCGCTCTTCCCCAAAACGAACGCTTCGTCACGCTCGATCCACTCGGCTATACGGAAATGCTTGCTTTGCAACGCTCGGCAAAGATGATCATCACGGATTCCGGCGGACTGCAGGAGGAATCGACCTTTCTCGGCGTTCCTTGTCTGACTTTGCGAGAGAATACGGAGCGGCCGGTGACCGTCGACGAGGGTACGAATCAGCTCATTGGACAGGACATGGAACGCTTACGAGTTGAGGTGAACCATGTGCTCGGCGGTGCGGGGAAACAAGGAAAAATTCCAGCACTCTGGGACGGCAAGGCGGGCGAACGCATCGCCGCATCCGTTGTTGCCGCCGGAGCTGCGCTACCAGTGAGTGGTACGATCGCGGCTTGAATCGCAGTGGGCTCCCGCTGGATTCTTTCATTGCGGAAGAGGCTGACCGAGCGGTCCTTCAATATGCATATTCTATTTCTCTGCCACTACTTTCCGCCTGAAGTGAACGCCCCGGCCACGCGGACGTACGAGCACTGCCGGCGCTGGGTCGCAGCGGGTCATCGGGTGACTGTGATCACTTCAGCGCCCAACTGTCCTGACGGCGTCGTGTACGAGGGCTACAGCAACCGCTGGAGAAGTAGCGAACAGGTAGACGGGATTCGGGTCATCCGTGTTTGGACCTACGTCGCTCCCAACAAGGGGTTTTTCGGTCGAATCTGCAATTACATCAGCTACATGCTCACAGCGACGATGGCTGCGGTTGGGACGCGAGACGTGGAAGTTGTGGTCGCAACGTCGCCCCAGTTTTTTTGCGGCTGGGCGGGCGCACTCTCGTCGTGGCTTCTGCGGCGGCCGTTTGTCTTGGAGATCCGTGACATTTGGCCCGAGTCGATTGTCGCTGTCGGGGCGATGAAGCAGTCACGTATCATCCGCTTGCTGGAATGGCTCGAGCGGCGGCTCTACCGGTCCGCCAAGCAGATTGTGACCGTGGGAGAAGGGTACCGTGGAGAGTTGCAACAACGTGGAGTTCCCGCGGAGAGAATCACCGTAGTTCCGAACGGTGTCGATTTGCCGCAATTCTCGATTCATGAGAATCGCGTCGAATTGAAGTCCAAGTGGAACTCCGCCGGAAAGTTTGTCTGCGGTTACGTCGGCACTGTGGGAATGGCACACGGTTTGGAAGTTGTGCTGGACGCCGCCGAGCAGCTTGAAAAGCAACTGGGAGCCGACGTGGTCTTCTGGATCGTTGGTGACGGTGCCGATCGCGAGCGGCTCGAACGCGAGGCTGCCCGCCGCCGCTTGACCAGCGTGCGCTTTACCGGAAGAGTCGCCAAGAGCGAGATTCCGACCCTGCTCGCCAACTGTGATGCCTGCCTGGTGCACCTCCGGGGAACCGATCTGTTCGGCACAGTGATCCCGTCCAAGATTTTCGAAGCGATGGCCATGAACGTTCCGATTATCATCGGCGTACGTGGCTCGGCGTGCGATATCGTTCTCGAGGCGGGAGCGGGCGTCGCCATGACACCGGACGATCCGAAATCCCTCCTACGGGGCATAGAGGCGGTCCGTGCTCGGCGCGAAGGATTTACTGGTGGGCGACGGTATGTCGAAGCGCATTTCAACCGCGACATGCTCGCTACCGAAATGCTCGAATTGATCGCTCGTTTCTCGTTGAGTGGAAACGGATCTGCAGAGGCTCGACGTGTCGAACGCCTCAGGTCGGCGACTGATGAGCGTGGCAACACGAGAAAGGCGGCCTGAAACCGCAATTGGGCATGCCAGCAACAATCGACTCTCGAAAGACTGTGGCCGTTACGCAGTTCAAAGGACGCCGGCTACGACATTAACGGTTGGAGGGATTATCGGGGTTCTTCCCGCTGTGCAGGCCGTTTTCCGTGAATCAGAGTTCCACGAAGCAACTCGTTGCCCCTGTCGGTGTCGATAGAGCTTCTGGAAAGCGTCGATCGCATCTGCTGATTTCCACTTGCCGCCTGGGGTTACATCAGCTGCTCACGAGTAGGAATCGCCTTGCGGTGACCCGGTTGCCGGCGACACCCAACGCGGCGAAAGCGAATCCTGAACGGGAAGATGGGGTCGGTGCGATCAGCCCTGCCTGTCAATGGGTCCAAGGGAATGCCGGATTCTGCCGGGTGTCGCTGGAAAGACGATAGTCCTGTCGCATTCGCCGGCGGTGAAACCGGCACAGATGCTTCCAAAGAAGCAGCATTTTTGTTTGAATCAAGGTGAACGATTCTCTGGAAGTGAGCCCCTATTATCGACTGCAACCCTCCACGACGAGGTCGGTTAGGAGTCGAGGGATCACTTTCGCGGCGGGCTGATCAATGCGGTCTGCCTTATGGATTCGGCATAATTCTCGGAGAGAAGCGGCCTGAGTTGAAAATGCGGAATATACTTTGGCAGGCAGACGTTTCACCAACATCTCTGTGACAAGGAAAATAGGAACTCGCGAGACAGGATTTCGTTTCTAGGTCGAAAGACGATACCGGGGGGCTTCGTCGTGCACCATATTCGGTCTTCCAAACGACGCCGCGCCAACGTTGCAGCGAGAACGCTTGCACGCTGTGTCGAAGCTCTGGAAGAGCGACTCGTTCTCTCGACCTCAGATCTCGCGGCACTGGTCGACTTTAGCGCTTTGGAAGTCGATTTCAATTCCTACGACGACTCAAAAATTCTTGTACAGCTGCGCGACGGTGCCAGTACCGACGATGTGTCGATCTTGGGAGACACACAGCTCAAGGCCTCTGGTTCGTCCTCTTCCGGATTATTCGAGGTCCATCTCTCCAACGGCGTCACTGTCGACGATGCGCTCCAGGCTTATGCGCAAAGTCCGTCAGTGCTGTACGTCGAGCCGGACTACCGCATCGGATTAACGAGCACAGTTGTCGGCAACGATCCGATGCTCGGTTCGCTGTGGGCGCTCAACAACACCGCTCAGACCGGCGGCACAATCGATGCCGACATCGACGCCTATGAAGCGTGGGCAACGACGGCAGGCAGCAGTTCAACGCTTGTTGCGGTCATCGACACGGGGATCGATTACACGCATCCCGATCTGGCTGCCAACATCTGGGTGAACGCGGGTGAAATAGTGGGCAACGGAATCGACGACGACGGTAACGGTTTCGTCGACGACATTCACGGCTACGATTTCGTCAACAACGACGGCGACCCGATGGATGACAACGGCCACGGCACGCACGTTGCCGGCACCATTGGCGCCGTGGGCAACAATGGAATCGGAGTCGCAGGCGTCAACTGGAACGTTCAGATCATG
>Ga0315336_1004363_pt1 | contig 16948 bp, 15 predicted proteins | sample ASW5metaG_FD_204512 | JGI IMG/M metagenome (GOLD analysis project Ga0315336, IMG submission 204512) | Ammonia-oxidizing marine archaeal communities from Monterey Bay, California, United States - ASW #5 | ecosystem: Environmental > Aquatic > Marine > Intertidal zone | place: USA: California...
CTCTGCCGTTCGCGGCTGGACGCGGACAGGATGAAGGCTGGCGAAAGCCAGTTGGATAAAGGGTCGCTCGGCACCCGTCCTGACCCGGAAGTACGGTCCCCTCGCCCAAAATCGCCGCAAATGGAGCGCCGTGAGGCGACGCGCTTTCGGGATAACATCGCCTCGCACGCGATGCCGGAAGCGAAACAACACATTTGCGCCTCGCGGCGCTCCATGCCCCTCGTGAATTTTGGGGCAAGGCTGAAACCGCAACTCGCGCGATACGCGAGAGCAATGACGCGTGGCTGTTTGAAATTTGAATCGGAACTGACCCATCGCACGGACGCACGTTCACACCGCGTCATTCCGGGATGCGCCCCTTGGCGCAGGCCCAGAATCCAGTCTTTCTGCCATGATGGATTCCGGGTTCGCTCGCAAAGCTGCTCGCGCCCCGGAATGACGAGGGGTGTGGATGGCCGGGTCATCCCCGATCAAGTCGAGGACAGGCGGGGCGACGCGGAGATATCCAGGGCGGCGCGAATGTTAAACTGGCTTTTAGTTCAGCGTCCGCTTGTAATTGGGGCTGTCGAGCGAGAATGCGGGAATGTCGATGTCGAATGGCTCGCCATCCTCGGTGACCATCTGGTAGCTGCCGGTCATGAATCCGGACGGTGTCTGAAGCGGCACCCCGCTGGTGTATTCGAACCGTTCGCCGGGCTCGAGCACCGGCTGCTCTCCGACCACACCTTCGCCGCTGACTTCCTGACTGCGTCCGGCGCCGTCAGTAATGACCCAGTGCCGTGTCTTCAACTGGACGGTCCGGGTTCCGGAATTGACGATGGCAATCGTGTAGGCCCAAAAGAACCGGCCGTCCTCCGCCGACGAACGCTCGGGGAGGAAGTTCGGTTCGACAATAACCTCTATCTGGCGTGTTACGGCGCGGTACATGGGGATCGATCCATCTTCAGGTCACATCATAGCAGATCTCGTGTTCCCTGCGTAGGTGCCGATCGTATTTTGCGGCCGCCTGACGAGGATACGAAGCAGGACCGATCATTGTTTCAACATCGTTGTCACCGAGCATTCCCAAGGGCGCTGTCTCATGGATACGTGCAATTTGCGGGCCGCCTCGATCTTCCATAGAGTTAGAGCTTGCGTCCGGCCGTTTGACGGAACTGGACCGAAACGGACGAGACCGGAATGACGCTCGTGACAACCGAGATGACCGATCAGGCTGCCGTGAAAGCGCCGGCCGCAAAGGCAATGGCTCTTCCGGTTGCTGCGGGCGAACGCGAACTGCGTCTCGACCTCTTTCGCGGCATGGCGCTGTGGCTGATCTTCATCGATCATCTTCCGCCGAATATTCTGACCTGGTTCACCATCCGCAACTACGGTTTCAGCGACGCCACCGAGATTTTCATTTTCATCTCAGGCTATACGGCGGCGTTCGTTTACAGCCGCACGATGCTGGATCGAGGTTTCGTCGTCGCCAGTGCGCGGATCTTCAAGCGCGTGTGGCAGATCTACGTCGCGCATGTTTTTCTGTTTACGATCTATCTTGCGGAAATCTCCTACATCGCGACGCGGTTCGATAACCCTCTCTACGCGGAAGAAATGGGGATTCTGGATTTTCTCAAGCAGCCCGACGTAACAATTGTGCAGGCGCTGCTGCTGAAATTCCGTCCGGTGAACATGGACGTGCTGCCGCTCTACATCGTGCTGATGATATTTCTGCCGCTGATCATCTGGCTTTTGCAACGCAAGGCGGATCTGGCGCTGGCATTATCGGTGCTGCTTTACGCTATCACATGGCAGTTCGATCTGGCGCTTCCGGCCTATCCGAACGGGACGTGGTTTTTCAATCCGTTCGCCTGGCAGCTGTTGTTCGTCTTTGGTGCATGGTGCGCGCTGGGTGGAGCGAAGCGGATGGGCCGTATCCTGTCGTCAGACATTACGCTCTGGCTTTGCTTGGCCTATCTGTTGTTTGCGTTCTGCGTCACGCTCACCTGGCACGTACCGCGGCTCGGCGTTTTTATGCCCCGGTGGCTGGAAAGCTGGATGTATCCGATTAACAAGACCGATCTCGATGTGCTGCGCTTTGCGCATTTCCTGGCATTGGCGGCGATCACGGTACGCTTTATTCCTGCAAACTGGCCGGGTCTGAAATCGCCGTGGCTTCGCCCGGTGATCCGCTGTGGCCAGCATTCGCTGGAAATATTTTGTCTCGGCGTGTTCCTCGCATTTGCCGGGCATTTTGTTTTGGCCGAAGTTTCCGGCGGAGCGTGGATGCATTTCTTCGTCAGCATCGCGGGGATTGTCGTCATGTCGGCCGCGGCTTGGCTGTTTTCGTGGTACAAGAGTGCAGTCGACAAGGGAGCGAAGCGCGCAAAAGGCGCGGACAGCGATGCTGACCTCGCCGGAGGCGGGACATGAAAGCGTTACGGGTTGCAGGTCTGATAGCAGTTCTTCTGATGGCCGCCCCGGCGCGCGCAGAGGATGTTTCCGGCTGTACCGTGCCGGCCTATCTTCTGACGACGGAGAGCGCGCTGTCGAAGGTGGCCAATGCGATCAAGACCAGGAAACGTCTGGACGTCCTCGTGGTCGGCAGCGGCTCTTCGGCGTTGCCTGGACCCGACGGCGCGAGCATGTCGTATCCCGCGCGCCTCGAGGCAGCATTGCGCGAAGCGCTTGCAGGCGTCACCGTTAGCGTCCGAACGGATCTGCGGCCCAAGAAGACCGCTGCTGAAGCCGCGCAAGGTTTTAGCCAGCTGATCGACAAGCTGCCGCAGGATCAGAAGCCGGATCTGGTGATCTGGCAAACCGGTACTGTCGATGCGATCCGCTCGGTCGATCCGGACGATTTCCGGACCGCCCTCGATGGCGGAGTCGAGGCGCTCCTGAAAGCTGGCCCCGACGTGCTCTTGATCAATCTCCAATACAACCCACGTATGGAAACCATGCTCTCGGTCGGGCCGTATAATGATACGATACGAGTGGTTGCGCAGCAGCACGACGTGCCGATGTTCGACCGGTTCTCGATTATGCGGCACTGGAATGATGTTGGCGATTTCGATCTGTTCGGCTCGGCCCACGGGTATGGAATGGCAAAGCGTGTGCACGATTGCATCGGCCGATCGTTGTCGGCGATGGTCGTGGAAGCGTCGCGCATCAATCCGGCGGAGCTCAGGATTCAACGCTGATGCGTTTTAGTCGTCGTTCTGCGGGTGTCGTCATGGCGCTGGCGTTGCTGTGCGGTTCGCTGACCGCCCAATCCGCTGTTGGCCAGACGGCACAGCCCAACAGGCCTGCGCCGGAGAAGAAGGGTCTTGCCACCAAGGCACTCGAAGCGGCAAAGGGCGCCGCCAGTGCGGCGGGAGATATTCTCACCCGCGTGCCGTGCCTGCCCGCCAAGGGGCTGAAGGACATTCCGGGGTCGCTGCCCCGTGTGGCGCGGCGCATCGCTGCGGATGAGCCGGTGACGATCGTTGCGTTCGGCTCGTCGACCACGGTGGGATACGGCACCTCGTCGCCGGCCTACACCTATCCGAACCGGCTTGCCGATCAGTTGCGCCGCAAATTTCCCACCGCGGACATCAGCATCATCAACCGAGGCATGGGCGGGCAGGATGCGCCCGAAATGATGAAGCGGTTTGACGCTGCCGTTCTCGATGCGGACCCTGATCTTGTGATCTGGCAGGTTGGAACCAACACGGTGGTCAAGGGCAGCGAGAGCGATGTCGCGGCGACGAGAGCGCTGGTGGAGGACGGCATCGCGCGGCTTCAGGCCCGCGGCATCGACGTGGTGCTGATCGATCCGCAATATGTTCCCGCGGTCGCCGCTAAAACCGAGAACGCGAATAACATGGTGAAGCTGCTCGGCGACATTGCCAAGCTTAAGAACGTGTCGGTGTTTCCGCGTTTTGAAGTCATGCGGCAATGGCACGAGGACGAGAAAATGCCGTTCGACAAATTCGTGATCGGCGACGGCCTGCACATGAACGACTGGGGTTACGCCTGTTTCGCCCAGTTGCTCGGCGACACCATCATCAAGTCGGTCGGGCAGGTGAAAGCCGGAGTTAACATCCCGAGCAACGTGATGACTTACCGGCCGATGTGAGCGTATCGCTCATTTGGTATTGCGAGCGAAGCGAAGCAATCGATCCTTGAAACATCAAAGGATGGATTGCTTCGTCGCAAGTGTTCCTCGCAATGACGGCTACAGTCTCACGCCTTCTCGAGCGCGGCCGTCAGATCCTCGATCAGATCGTCCTGATGTTCCAGTCCTGCCGAGAAGCGAATGAACCCTTCGCTAATGCCGAGTTCGGCGCGAGCTTCGGGCGTCAGACGCTGATGCGTCGTGGTCGCCGGATGGGTGACGATGCTTTTCGAATCTCCAAGGTTGTTGGAAATCCGCGCCAGCTTCAGTGCGTTCAGTGTGCGGAAGGCCGCAGCCTTGCCGCCCTTGACCTCGAACGCAACGAGCGTCGAGCCCGCGCGCATCTGCTTCTTCACGATGGCGGCCTGTGGATGATCGGCGCGGCCCGGATAGATCAATCGTGAGATTTTGGGATGCTTTGCGAGCGCATCGGCGATCGCGCCTGCCGTTTCGGTTTGCGCCTTCACGCGAATGCTAAGCGTCTCAAGTCCCTTCAGCAGCACCCACGCGTTGAACGGCGACATGGCCGGACCTGTCTGGCGCAAGAACGTATGAATGTGTTCTTGGATGAAGGCTTCCGACGACAGGATGACGCCGCCGAGGCAACGGCCCTGACCGTCGATATGCTTGGTCGCTGAATAAACCACCACATCGGCACCGAGTGCGAGCGGACTTTGCCAGATCGGCGTCGCGAACACGTTGTCCACGATCAGTCGTGCGCCGCCGCGATGTGCGATGTCAGCGACAGCGGAAATATCGACCACGTCGAGGGTCGGATTGGTCGGGCTTTCGAGGAAGCACGACTTCGTGTTCGGCCGCATCGCCTTCTGCCACTGATCGAGATCGTGGCCGTCCACCAGCGTGGATTCGATGCCGTAACGCGGCAGCAAATCTTCAACGACATAACGGCACGATCCGAACAGCGCCTTCGCTGCGACCACATGGTCGCCGGACTTGAGCGGAGCGAGGATTGCGGTGGTCACCGCTGCCATGCCGGTGGCGGTGGCGCGCGCGGCCTCGGCGCCTTCGAGTTCGATCATGCGCTGCTCGAACATCGACACGGTCGGGTTTGAAAACCGCGAATACAGGAAGCCGGGGTCCGCGCCAGTAAACCGCGCTTCGCACTGCTCGGCGGTGTCGTAAATGAACCCCTGCGTCAGGAACAGCGCCTCGGAGGTCTCGCCATACTGCGAACGCAGTGTGCCGGAATGGACCAGACGGGTTTCGGGGCGATAATTGCGGGTCGGGGAGAGCGGCTTGTTTCCAGAGGGATTGACCGCAGGTGTTTTGATCTCGGACATGTGGACTCCATCGTGACCACCTTGCGGTGGGCACAAAAAAACCGGCCTGGAAAAAATTCCATGGGCCGGGATCACACTGTCCCCGGCCTGTTTAGCGAGTTATTTAACGTGGCTGCAAGCCGGCCGGCTCAAATGACCACGGGATAAGTCCTAGGCATAATCCCGCATGGTCTTTCCGTCAAGCACCCCATCGGATAACCGATAAAGTGCTTATTTTGCTGGATCAATTGGCAGCCGAGGACTAGCCCGTGGCCTTTACACTTGCCCCCGACGCGACAGGAATTCTGCCCGACCGCATGATCGCGGCGATGGCCGATGCCGGCCTGATCCTGCCCGAATATCCCTTCGTCGAAAGCCAGATCCAGCCGGCCAGTCTCGATCTGCGCCTCGACGCGATTGCCTATCGCGTGCGCGCGAGTTTTTTGCCGGGTCCGAACATGACGGTGGCGCAGCGCATCGATGAACTCAAGCTGCACGAGATCGATCTGTCCGATGGCGCGGTGCTGGAAACCAACTGCGTTTATATCGTTCCGTTGCTGGAAAGCCTCGCGCTGCCTCCGACAATTCAAGCGGCTGCGAATCCGAAAAGCTCCACCGGCCGTCTCGATGTCTTCACCCGCGTGATTGCCGACGGCACGCGCCGCTTCGATATGATCGCGCCGGGATATCACGGCCCTTTGTATGCCGAGATCAGCCCAAAGACGTTTCCGGTGTTACTGCGCGAAGGATCGCGGCTGTCGCAGATTCGTTTTCGCGTCGGTCATCCCTTGCTTGATGCCGATGAATTGCACGCGCTGCATGCAGCCGAGCGGCTGGTCGACAGCGATGAGGCGGATCTCGCCGGCGGCGTGGCGCTGAGCGTCGACCTGTCCGGCGAAGGCTCCGACGGGTTCGTGGGGTATCGTGCGAAGCGTCACACCGGCGTGGTCGATGTCGATCGCCGCGCCGGATACACGGTTGGTGAATTCTGGGAGCCGATCCGCGCGCGGCCGGATCGCAGCCTGATCCTCGACCCCGGTGAGTTCTATATTCTTGCCTCCAAAGAAGCAGTACAGGTGCCGCCGGATTTCGCCGCCGAGATGGTGCCGTTCGATCCGTTGGTCGGCGAATTCCGCGTGCACTATGCGGGCTTCTTCGATCCCGGTTTCGGCTATGCGGGCGCTGGCGGGCAGGGCTCGCGCGCGGTGCTGGAAGTGCGCTCGCGAGAAGTGCCGTTTATTCTCGAGCACGGCCAGATCGTCGGACGGCTGGTCTATGAAAAGATGTTGTCGCGCCCCGATGCTCTGTACGGTCAGCGCATCGCCTCGAACTATCAGGGCCAGGGTCTGAAACTGTCGAAGCATTTCCGGAGTTAAGTTCCGCCCTGCGGATTATATCCCCGCGCCGCACAGTTCTCCCATGTCGCTGAGGCTTCCGGGGCCGCTTGCCGTGTCGTATCAAATGCCGGATCATTCCTGAAAATAACGGGAGCGATCCCGGCAGGGATGAACGCCATGGTTGCCACCGTAAAAACGCCACTTGTAGATTCGCCGATGGGATCGCAATCCGCGGGCGGCTTGATCGCGCCGGATACCTCGGGCATGAATTTCTATCGCGCCGATCCGATCCTCGCGGATCTGTTGCGGGTGTATCTGCCCGCGGCGCTGTTTCAACACATCGAGCCGCATCTCGATCGGCTGGGCGCATCGGCCGGCGGTCATCTCGATGAGTGCGCGCGTCTCGCCGACAAGCATGGCCCGGTGCTGCATCAGCGCGATCGCTTCGGCAACGACCGGCAGTGGATCGAATATCATCCGGCCTATCGCGAACTGGAGCGCGCGGCCTATGGCGAATTCGGCATCCACGCGATGTCGCATCGCAAGGGTATTCTCGGCTGGCCGGAAACGTATCCTGCGGTCGCCAAGCATGCTTTCACGTTCCTGTTCAATCAGGCCGAGTTCGGCATGGGCTGTCCGATCAACGTCACCGACGGCGCGGCGCGTCTGCTGTCTCGGTTCGGCGACGATGCGCTCAAGGCAAAGTATCTCGACGGCCTCACCCAGACCGACATGGCGAAGTTGACCCAGGGCGGTCAGTTCATGACGGAAAAGGAAGGCGGCTCCGATGTCGGCAAGCTAACCACAACGGCCGTGCAGGAGGGCGATCACTGGCGGTTGCATGGCGAGAAATGGTTCTGCTCGAATGCGGATGCGGAAGTCGTGATGCTGCTGGCGCGGCCCGAAGGTGCCGTCGGCGGCACGCAGGGCGTTGGGCTTTTTCTGATGCCACGGCGGCTCGATGACGGATCGCCGAACCACTATCGTATCGTCCGGCTTAAGGACAAACTCGGCACCCGCTCAATGGCGTCCGGCGAGATCAAGCTCGAAGGCGCGATTGCCTATGCCGTCGGGCGGCTCGATCGCGGCTTCGTGCAGATGGCCGAGATGGTCAACTGGTCGCGGCTCTCCAACGGCGTGAAGTCGGCAGCATTGATGCGCCGCGCGCATCACGATGCGACCACGGTCGCCAACAACCGCGTGGTGTTCGGACGCCGCATTGTCGATATGCCGCTGGCCCGCCGGCAATTGATGAAAATCATGCTGGCGACCGAACAGGCCGTGTCGATGAGCTTCGTCACGGCGGACGCTCTGGATCGCGCCGAAGCCGGCAGTCAGGACGCGGCAGCGCTGTTGCGCGTGCTGACGCCGACGCTGAAATATCGCGCGACGCGCGATGCGCGCAAAGTCTGCGGCGAAGCGCTCGAGATGCGCGGCGGCATCGGCTACATCGAGGAATTCGCGACGCCCCGATTGCTGCGCGATGCGCATCTCGGCTCGATCTGGGAAGGCACCGGCAATATCGTCGCGCTTGATACGCTCAAGCGTGCCGTCGGCCGCCACGGTGCGGAAGCAGCCCTCGGTGCCGATCTGCATGCGCGGATCGACGATGCGGTAGGCATTCCGCAGGATTGGCGGGACCGTCTCCACAACCTGACAGATAAAGCCATCGGTTTTGCCCGTGAGGTGGCCGGGCGTTCCGAGAATGAGGCGGAGGCTCGCCGCGCCACCAGCTCGCTCTACCATGTCGCGAGCGCAGTGACATTTGCCTGGGAAGGCAGCCGGATTCACGCGATGCGCGGCGATGCGCGCCGGTTGCTGCTCTCGAAGCTTGTGGTCGATCATCGGCTGACCGCGCAGGACCCGTTCACCGTTCTGCCGGGTGGTGGCGATGGTTCGATCGCGGACCGGCTGCTTGGCGACAGGCCGCTGGCGATGGCGGAGGCGGCCGGCTTGTTAGGGGCGTTGTAGCCTTTCTCGCGGGGCCGATTGGGCGCCATGCGCGCCGTGCGTATCGCGGTATGCAAATTTGATGATATGGCTCGGCAAGGACGGCTGCCGAGATTTCCAAGAAAGACCGTCGCGCCGGGGAATGCATGTCCGAACTTGGAGTTGCCGAAATTCCCGTGGTGCAGGCGGACGACACGCCGCCGTTGCCGCCTATCAAAGGCCCCGTCAAGAATCCCCTGCTCGACGGCCCGATCCTTTCGACACTGCTGAAGCTGTCTGCGCCCAACGTCGTCGCGCTGAGCGCCGGAACCTGCGTTGCTATCGCGGAGACATCCTACATCGGCCGGTTGGGTGTCGAGCCGCTGGCGGCGATGGCGCTGGTGTTTCCGTTCGTTATTTTGATGATGACCATGTCCGGCGGCGCGATGGGCGGCGGCGTCGCATCCGCGATAGCGCGGGCGCTGGGGGCTGACGACGCCGAGCGCGCGTCGGCGCTCGCGGTACACGCGCTGATGATCGGCATGTGTTTCGGCCTGACCTTCATGGTCGGGATGCTGATTTTCGGACCGCATCTGTTTGCAGCGCTCGGCGGCAAAGGCCGCGTTCTGAGCGAGGCTATCGGCTATTCGCAGATCTTCTTTGCAGGCGCCGTCCTGCCGTGGATCATGAACACGCTGGCGGCTTTGCTGCGCGGGACTGGCAATATGAAGCTGCCATCGGCGATCATTCTCAACTCGGCCTTCTTTCAGATCGTGTTTGGCGGCGTGTTGGGCCTCGGTCTTGGACCCGTGCCGCAATTCGGGATGCCGGGTGTTGCAGCCGGAACGCTGATGGCGTTCTCGATCGGCGCGGCCATCATGGCGTGGTATCTGCTGTCAGGCCGCAGCCGCGTGAAGCTGAACTTCAAAGGCTTCCGGTTTCAGCGCGCGATGTTCTACGACATTCTGAAAGTTGGCGCGATTGCCTGCTTCTCGCCGCTGCAGATCGTGCTGACGGTGACGATCTTCACGCATTTGCTGGCGAACTTCGGAACTGAGGTGCTGGCGGGTTATGGTATCGGCGCGCGGCTGGAATTCATGCTGACGTCGCTGGCGTTTGCGGTGGGCATTGCATCGGTGCCGATGATCGGAATGGCGATCGGTGCCGGCCGCATCGCGCGGGCGCGGCGGATCGCATGGACCGCAGGCGGAGTTTCCTTTGCGGCGGTCGGTTTCTTCGGCAGTTTCTTTGCGGTTTATCCGGACGTCTGGGTCAACATCTTCACCGACAATGCCGCCGTGCGGGCCGCGAGTCGTCACTACCTTTCAATCGTCGGGCCTTTCCTTGCGTTCGTCGGTCTGGCCATTTCGCTTTACTTCTCCTCGCAGGGTGCGGCGCGGGTGGCAGGGCCTGTGCTGGCGCAGACGGCGCGGCTTGCATTCGTTATGACCGGCGGCTGGTGGCTGATGTCGCAAGGTGCCACCAGCGCGCATTTTTTCTGGCTGGCCGCGGCATCGATGATCCTGCTCGGTGTTCTCGCCGCCGCGGCCGTGCGGCTGACCAACTGGGGACAGAGAGCCGCCGCTTTCGCCGAATAAAGGATTTTCAGTCGGGGACCGTGACCGGGCGAGACAATGCAGCGCGTGCGAACTTCCTGGCATTGGCCGGCTTTCCGAACAGATAGCCCTGCGCCAGATCGAATCCCATTTCGTGGGTCGCTACCAGATCCGATCTGCTCTCCACACCCTTGGCGACGGTGCGCGCACCAACGCGATCCGCGAGGTCGATAATGCTGCGGCAGACCGTCTGCTTCAGGCGATTGTCGGCGCAGCCGGTGACAAACTCGCGGTCGACCTTGATCTCGACGAACGGAAAGCTTTTCAACTGCGAGAGTGACGGCCAGTCGATACCGAGGTCATCGATCGAGATGGCGATGTTGTGAAAGCGCACGCGTTTGGCGATATCGACCGCCAGATCGAGGTTCTGGATGATTTCCGCGCCTTTCACCTCGATGGTCAAGCCGCCGAATGCCGGATGATTCGGAATCTGCCGACATAATTGGCTGACCGATGCAGGATCTTCGAGAAAGCCGATCGGCAAATTGATCGAGATATCGACGGGACCGTGCTGGCCGACGAAATAATGCCAATCCTCAAGTGCGCGGCGCACCACGAATTCCGACAATCCCTTGAACTGCGGGTCCTTCGCGTCGGGAATAAAGGATGCGGGAGGCACGACGCCCCACGCCGGATGGCGCATCCGGATCAACGCTTCCGCGCCGCGCGGCGCAAGCGTGTGGGCGTCAATTTTCTGCTGATACCAAAGCTCCAGCCAGCCGGCCTTGAGCGCTTCAGCGACATCGACGGGAGGGCTTGGAGGCGCCTTCTGCGGCAGCAGCGTAGCGACACTGGCCCGCAAGCCTTCCGCGCTGAACGGGGTGGTGAGCGGTGGAAGCATCGCGATTCCCGTTTCTTCCCCGAGTTGGCGAAGTGCGTTCACGATGATCGAATCCTTTGGACCAATCAGCAGCACCTTGCCGTCGAACATTTTTCCGACGAGGATTTTCAGGATTTGTCCGGCCTCGACACCGTCATTCGGCATTCCGAGAACAACGAGATCCGGCAGTTGCTGATCCAGCAACATCGGAAGTTCGCTGGCGGTGGCGCACTCACTCGCGATGAAGCCGAGTTCGTCGAGCGCCTCCCCCAAAAACGTGCGGATATGCCGTTTCGGATCGACGATGCAGACGCGAGGCGCCATCCTGCGTTGCCCGAACGTCGAAGCCGCTTCTATTTCCGCGGGCTTGAAACCCCTCATCCGTGTCACCTCCGTTGTCCCCCAGAGGCGGGAGTCTTAGCGTCACGGAGCCGTTGCAAATGTGGAATTATTGAGCCGTCCACTTGAAGTGTTGGGTAAGGTTAAAGGCGCGAGAGAGATTAAAATTTGAATGGAAAGCTCCGCTTGTTTGCTTGCAACAGAGCACGAATGCCTCTCGCGTGAAGGAGGCGATCAGTTTTCGAGGGTTGCCTTCATTGCAATCATGCCAAGGTCCATCTGCGCGCCGATATAAGGTGCGATTTCGTTCGGCAGGACATCGACAGTCCAGATGAATCGGCTGCGGCCTGCACCGTCATCGACGATCTGGAACGAGGCGCTGTGCTGTTTGATGCGCTCGCCGACGATGGCGTAGACAAGGCGGCGTCTTGTATCGCCGCAATCGACCAGCAACTCCCGCGCAACGGTGCCATTCGCAAACGTCACGATCCGTGCATCGCCGTCCATCGTGCAGTCGGTCACGAAGCCGCGCGCGAGGCGCGTATGAACCGCGCCGAAATCGCGGACCGCGTCCCAGACGCGGTCCGGCGAGGCATCGAGCAGAGCTTCTTTATGAATTGACGCCATCATGGGTTCCTTCGGTGGCAGCGCAGTTACGGGCAAACGGCTTCGACATTGTTACCATCTGGATCGATCAGGAAAGCCGCATAGTATGTCGGGCTATAATCGGCGCGCGGGCCTGCACCGCCGTTGTCGCGGCCGCCTGCCTTCAATCCTGCACTGTGAAACGCTTTGATGGCGTCGTGGCTGTCGGCGCGGAATGCCACATGGGCGCCCAGCCCCTTGAGTTCTTCTGAAAGATACAGCCACAGTGCGGGTGCGTCTTTCGGTCCGAATCCTGCGCCGCTGTCGTCGCGCGAACAAAGAACGTGACCGAGCGGCGCCAGCGCTGCGGTGTAGAATTTGACGCTGGCGTCGAGGTTTCTGACTTTCAGTCCGATATGGTCGTACATGGTGATCTCCCTTGCGATGGAGATCACCCTACGGCGGCGGCCCTGAGCCGATCTTGGAAAATCTTGCGGTCGCCGCGCGCAGCATCGCGAAAACGCCGCGGCGAGACGCCGGCGGCCCGATGGAACGTCCGCACGAAATTCGACAGGTCGCCGAATCCGACGTCGAACGCGATCGATGTAATCGACCGTGCGTCATCGGCGAGAAGCCTTGCGGCGTGACGCAGGCGCGCGCGGACCAGATACTGATGCGGCGTGACGCCAAGCACGTTCGAGAACAATCTGAGAAAATGGAAAGGACTGACGCCGGCCGCATTCGCCGTCGACTCCAGATCGACAGCCTGATCGGCATGGGCATCGATCCACAACGCACTTTCGACCGCGCGGCGTCGATCCCGCGCCGTGGCAGGCGTGGCTTTTGCTGCTTGTCCCGATGTTGTTTCGACAAAGCGGTTCACGAACAGCATCGCGGCTTCGTCGATTCCGATGTCGCTGTCACCGCGCCCAGCGGCCTGCGCCAGTTCGCCGTAGATCATCAGTTCTGGAAGCGGCGGCACGCATCCGAGACGCAACGCATCCTTGCGAACTCCCATGTCGTCCACCAGCGAGGGTGAGAGCTGGAATGACAGACACTCGTCGCCGCAGACATGATGATCGTGCGAGCAGGTATACTCGTCACCGGCATGACCAACCATCACCGATCCCGCGACCAGCTCGTGATTGTGGCCGCGGGTATCGTAGCCGAAGCTGCCCTTGCGAACATAGGAGAGCGAGTGACGCGCGTGCTGTTCAAGGAACGGCGCATCGCCCGGTCCCATGGTGCACCGGTAGTCGATCACGGACAGCGTTGGGCTCTGCAGCAACGGTCTGGCGGACATAGGCCGATTTTATCCCCGCCGCCGGCGCGGGGCAATCGACAAGCCGGGATCGAACAGCATCGGTGCATCGCCGGAAGTGTGGCTGGCGATCCGGGCGCGTTCGATGGCGAGCATCCGAAATTTGGTGGTCACGCCGCCATTGGCCGAAAAGCCGCCGGTCTTGCCGTTGGCCGCCAGCACCCGATGGCAGGGGATCACGATGGGAAGTGGATTTTGCCCGAGCGCCTGACCGACCGAGCGGGACAGCAGCTTGTCACCGAGGCGGGTGGCGATGTCGCCATAGGTCAGGGTTTCACCGGGCGCGATGGTCCGGGCGATGTCATAGACGCTGCGGTTGAAAGCCGGGATGTGTTCTGTATCGAGGGAAATGAAGGACAAATCGGTGGCTTCCCCGTCCAGCAATTCCACCATGGCATCGCAGGCTTTCTGCACATTCGCTGGTGGCGTCGTCTCCCGTGCACCGGGCGCCTTCTGGAGCAGACGCGAGCGGGTCTTGGCATCGTCGGCTTCCGGCAACTGCACGCCCAAAAGGCCGCGCTCGCCCCAGGCGACGCCGCAGCGCCCGATCGCCGTGTCGAACAATGCAAAACCCATGGTCATATCGCGTTCCAGTCTTCCGCCATCGTATGTCGCGAGACTTGGAGAATCTTGCGCTTTTTCATCTCGTTCGCCACCCGAATCCTGCCACGAATCCTGCCATAAATCCTGTGAGTCCAGCCATCTTGCGGCTTGGTGCCGGGTGTGGCTAAGGTCGGAACCGCGCGGGCGTAGTTCAATGGTAGAACGGCAGCTTCCCAAGCTGCATACGAGGGTTCGATTCCCTTCGCCCGCTCCAGCTTTCCCAAAGTATGCCCCAAATCATCCAAAGAGGTCTGATGTCACAGCCCCGCTTGTTCACGCCGATTTCGCTCCGCAGCATCACCGCGAAAAACCGGATCGTGATTTCGCCGATGTGTCAGTATTCTGCTGACGACGGTCTTGCCAACGACTGGCACCTGATTCATCTCGGCAAGTTCGCGCAAGGCGGCGCCGGCATGGTGATGACGGAGGCTGCTGCCGTCACTGCGGAAGGACGTATCACCCATGGCGATCTGGGTTTGTGGCATGACGGGCAAATCGTACCGCTCAAGCGTATCGCGGCTTTTCTGCGTGCCAACGGCTCGGTGCCTGCGATCCAGCTCGCGCATGCCGGGCGCAAGGCCAGCATGCAGCGGCCGTGGTATGGCAACGCCGCGCTGACCGCCGAAGATCATGCACGCGGTGACAAGCCGTGGACCATTGTCGCGCCCAGCTCCATTCCGATGGACGATGGCTGGCTGATGCCGCACGAACTTACGGACTCGGACCTAAAAAAGCTGCGCGAGGACTGGCGTCTGGCGACGCTGCGCGCCGTCGAGGCAAATTTCGATGTGCTTGAGGTTCATTGCGCCCACGGCTATCTGCTGCATGAATTTCTGTCGCCGCTCTCCAATCATCGCACCGACGCCTATGGCGGCGACCGCGCCGGCCGGATGAAACATCCGCTCGAGATCATCGAGACCGTGCGTGCGGCGTGGCCCGCGGATCGGCCGCTGTTCGTGCGCATTTCGTCGGTCGATGGAATCGACGGCGGCATCGATATCGCCGACTCGGTTGCGTTCGTGAACGAGGCGAAGGCGCGAGGCGCGGATGTGATCGACTGCTCGTCCGGCGGGTTGATGGGCTCGGCCACCGCAGCGCGAATTCCGCGCGGCTACAGTTTCCAGGTGCCGTTCGCCGAACAAATCCGCCGCGAGACGAAAGCTCTCACCATGGCTGTTGGTCTCATTCTGCATCCGCAGCAGGCGGAGGACATCGTTGCGGAAGACAGGACCGATCTTGTCGCCGTTGGACGCGAGGCATTGTTCGATCCGAACTGGCCGCTGCACGCCGAGCTGGCCTTGCGGGAAACAAAGGGTGAGATCGGCGACGGCACCTTCGCGTCCTGGCCCAAGCAGTACGGCTGGTGGCTGGAGCGGCGTGAGCCGGGCCTGCGCAAGCTCGACGGTCCTGCGTTGCCATTTCGCAAGGTTTAAGCGAGGCTCCGCTCCGTTCTCAATCGGGCGGGGCGGCCATGATGTCATCGAAATCGATTTGCGTCGCAGGAGCAGGCAGCATCGGCTGCTTCGTCGGCGGGATGCTGCGGTCCGGCGGCCGCAGTGTTTCTCTGCTGGCCCGGCCGCGCGTGATCGATGACATCAACCGCAACGGATTGAAGGTCACAAGTTTCGAGGGCATCGAGCATCGCCTGTCGTCGGCGGAGATCAAACTATCCGAGGACCCGGCCGCACTTTTCGGGGATGCGGATATTATTCTCGTCACGGTCAAGAGCGATGACACCGCCGAGATAGCGGATCCGATCGCGCGGTACGCCAGACGGGAGGCCGTGATCGTCAGTCTTCAGAACGGCATCGGCAACGTGCCGGTGTTGCGCGACGCGCTGCCCGACCACGATGTTCTCGCGGGCATGGTGCCTTTCAATGTGTTGTCGCTCGGCGACGGTCATTTTCATCGCGCCACCTCCGGCGATATCCTGCTGGAGCACGACGATGCCGACACTGCGAAACTGCTCTCGCAGCCTGAATTGGCTTTCCGCGCCGTGGACGATATCGAAGGCGTGCAGTGGGGGAAGCTGCTGGTCAATCTGAACAACGCGCTTAATGCGTTGTCCGGCCTGCCATTGCGCGATCAGCTTGCGCAACGATCGTGGCGCCGACTGCTTGCGGACCAGATGCGCGAAGGGTTGGCCGTGATCAAGGCCGAGGGCATTGTCCCGCTATCGACAACGCCGCTGCCGGCATCTTTCACCCCGTTCATCCTGAAACTGCCGGACGCGCTGTTTACAAGGATCGCCGCGTCGATGGTGAAGATCGATCCAAAAGCCCGCTCGTCGATGTGGGAAGATCTGCAACGCGGCCGCCGTACCGAAATCGATCACCTTCAAGGCCAGATCGTTACACTTGCGCAGCGACATGGGCTGAGAGCGCCGTTATCTGCACGCATCATGGAGTTGATCCGCCAAGCCGAACAGGCGGGCAAGGGATCGCCGGGCCTGACACCGGGGCAGGTTCGCCCGCAAGCTCGCCTAGGCTAATTTTCCCTCTGGAAGGGCTGGCGGGACGATAGTTGCAGGATTAGATTACGCTCGTTGATGCAAATGCCGGGCAAAGCCCGCAATTGTTTGCCTGCGAGTCCGGTTCACAGGTTCTTGTTCTGGCGGCCTATCCGTGCGGTTGGCGCCACTGATGCAATGCTTGCCGGCGGATCGCCTTGCAGGGCGAGAACCTCAGCACGTGGAGGTTCACATGCATGCGGAAACCATGAGTCTCATGGCACATCGCCTCGTCGCCAGCGACAGGGTTGAAGGAACGCGTGTTTTTAGCGCCGACGGCCGGAAAATCGGAACCATCAAGCGACTGATGATCGACAAGACGAGCGGTAATGTCGCCTACGCGGTTTTGTGCTTCGGCGGCTTTCTCGGCGTCGGTGAAGATTATCGCCCGATTCCGTGGGCAAGCATGAAGTACAATCCCGCGATTGAAGCCTACGAACTCCTCACGCTGATGTCCGAGGAAGAACTGACCAA
>Ga0315336_1004364_pt1 | contig 16932 bp, 14 predicted proteins | sample ASW5metaG_FD_204512 | JGI IMG/M metagenome (GOLD analysis project Ga0315336, IMG submission 204512) | Ammonia-oxidizing marine archaeal communities from Monterey Bay, California, United States - ASW #5 | ecosystem: Environmental > Aquatic > Marine > Intertidal zone | place: USA: California...
GGTGACCACCTCGTGAGCCCGACAGTATTTCAACAACTCGGCAAGCTCGTCAGTGCGGAAGTTGGGCATCGCAAACAATCCACCCACGTAGAACACCTTGAGATTGCGGATCCACTCCCGGTCCAACTGAAGGACAGAAAAAAATTGATTGACACCAAAACTGTGCAGGAACCGGCGATCCTGACCTTCGACAAGCAGGATAATGGTTTGTGAGGTCGGGTGGTCGGCAGCCGAAATTACTTGGGCGCAATCGACCTGTCGGGCTGTGAGTTCATCCCGTAGAAGTTCGGCGGCTGAGTCCTCGCCTACTAATCCTGCGGCACCAACAGCGACTCCTTGCTTGGCGAGACCGCCAGCTACGTTTGCCGCGCAACCCCCCACGGTCGACGGTATGTCGTCGAGGATTAACAATTGGCCGGGCTCAGGCAGAGCCTTCACAGGACCGCAAATAGTATCGACGACGAGAATTCCAGCACAACCAACTTGGAGCACGGCAGGATTGTTTTCTGGGGTCAGGGGATGGTTTCGTCCTGCAGTAACAGGTGAACACCTTTTTTGTTGGAAAGGATAATGTCGATACGATGGTCGTTGTTCATATCGCGAACTTCAAACTGGGTGCCCGGTCCCGTGTTGCGGCCCGCCGGAATTTCGTGCAGGGTGAAAGTGGGCGGCGAGTTTTTGGTTCGCTCGACTTCAATCCATACCATCACCACGGGATCTTTGCCGCCAGGATCGTTGCCGTTGTGGGCGAAAAACCGCTTGCCCGTGATCAAATCCTGGTGGCCGTCCCCATTGATGTCGGCCATTTGCAGCGCGTGCGTTTGTGAAAATGATTCATCGATCAAGTGGTACTGGAACCTTGTGTGGTTTTCGGCCCCCAGGTTTTCAAACCACCAGATCCCAAAATCGTGAGCCGAACTCGCAATGATATCCTGATCGCCGTCCAGGTCGAGGTCGTAAACAAACAAATGGGCGGTCTTGAGAGCCGTTTCCTCCGGGTGTTTGGACAAGCGAAAGGAATGGAACTGCCAAGGGCCGGAATCGTCACCCGGGTCCGATGGTGCTTCGTACCAACCGTGGGGAATGATGATGTCGCGACGTCCGTCGCGGTTGAGGTCACCCACACCAAGGCCGTGATAAAACTTGTCGGAGCCATTCTGCGCCGGGTCACCTGCCGGGGTCACGCGGTGAAATGGCCATTTTGAGGTTACATCTTTACCCGCAGAGAAGGTGAGAAACCCCAGTTGCGCATCGGCGCCTAAAATTAAATCAGGCTTGCCGTCATCATTCACATCGTTGAAGTTAGGTGATTCGTTACAGGCAGAATGGTAAATCTCAAATTGCTGCCAGTGTCCGGACCTGCCCTGGGGATTCCTGTACCAGTGACACGGTTTCCCCGGAAAGCCGATGGTGATTTGATCCTTCCAGCCATCGCCATCGACATCGTGCGCAAAGTTGCCAAAGCATTCACTGTAACCGCGGGCAAAGTCGTAATTTCCTGCAGTGCGGATTTCGTGCATTTGCCAGTTGGGAGCTTCATACCACACGTCGCCGACAAGTACGTCGATTTCACCATCTCGGTTGACGTCGGCAGTTGCAACGCCTTCTGAACGATACTTCGAATCGAGTTGCAGATGCTTCCAGTAAACCTCTCCGGCGGGTGCAAGAGCGAATGTCAGCAATATCGACGCAGAACCAAGGAGGGGGCCGGTTGCACGACTCATAGCGATCTCTTCAGAGGGGAACTGTGCAAGTTATTGTTGTCTCAGTAGCCAGTCGACCGCATCCCGAGGCGCATCTTGTGCGTCGCCCTGCCAGGCCGTCACCTTCGGACTGGCCCCGGCTGCATCGTAGGCCGCTTGGATGACATCGGGCAGGTCGCTGCCTTCACCCGCCAGCCAAAGTTGCGTGGGAGCCACCAAGGCTAACAGGCCCGGCAGATCACCATATTTTGCGAGTCCCGGTGCGAAGTCGGGATCCCGCAGGCTGTCAATTTTCCCAAAACGGAAGCCTTGTGTATCGACGGCCAGGTTGTCGACGACATCTCGTGCCTGGGTGCAAGCCACCACGGCCCAGTGCCCTGCCCCGGCCAGGCCCACCAGGTCGATTTGCTTTGGTTTTGGATCTTGGTGGCTGGCCAGCGAGAGTACGCTGAGCACGTCGTGAACCCGTTGTGTGGAGACCGGGTGGTTGTAACCGAAAGTATATGCGGCGACTTCCCGGGGAACTTTCAGCGTGCGCGAGGTTTTTAAGTTCCCCATTTGTTCAACACGACGAGTTTCTTCGAGCGGCAAGCCGTCGACCAGAAACTCACCCTGATACAGCAAATCGACGCCAATCACCGCGATGCCCGAATCAATCAGCCGTGCAATTTCAGGTTGCAATTCCCCCAACTCGGTGAACAAGCCTGCTTTTCCAGCTTCATCGAGCCAGATCACCGTGCGGCCATGCCACTGTTTGGGAGTGAGACGTACTATGGGAAGTTCTTCGTGGTGGAGCTTGTTATGGAGCAGCCCGACGGACTGTGCATAGTTTCCCTGGTCGATTTCGTGTATCGGTTCGAAATCGATATCGGACCCTTCTGTCAGTGGGCGGTCAATCAAAACATCGACCGCGCCGCCAATAACTTCTCGATGGCGATTCAGCGAGTTGACATCGTGAGGTGCGAGTGTCGCAAGTTGCTGGACGGTGTCGTCGTGCCACCATTTCAGTAACTTTCGTTCAAATTCGATGCCCCCCTCCGGTTGGGGATGTTCGTCATTCCAAACGGTCATTTCGTCGCGGTGCAATCGCAGGTAATCCCGTTCTTGAATCGGTCCGCTGACGCCGAGTTGCAAATGGCGATTAAACAATTCGTACATGGCATGTCGGGAAATCGAATTGTAGTTGTGATTGAAATCGGTTCGTGACACGAGCATCACGTTGGCCGGTGCCCCCAGAAATTCATACAGTTGCCGCAGTTCTGGCAGCCCTTTGGAATCCATCTCCGCGGTCCAGTCGTCGGCAGCTGAGAGCCCCATTGGTTTGGGGGCAAACAAGGCTGCAAATTCGATATTGCCTGTGTCGATACGAAGCCCACAGGCATTTTCGCAGGTGCATCCGCCTTGCATGGCTGTCGATACCATCACGGCTGGAAAGCAAACCTTTGGCCGCAGGTCCAACGCACAAAGAATCATGGTTTGCGTGCCCCCGCCACTGGCCCCTGTGACGCCAATCCGATCAGGGTCGACGTCGGGGAGTTCGCAAAGGAAATCGAGGGCCCTGATCGAAGTGAGCGTTTGTAAACCGAGCACGTTTTGCGAATGGGCTTCTGCCTGGGGACTGTAAAGCCCCCAATTTTCAAGCGTGTTCATTTCCGGATCCTGCCGTACGAAGCCATGTGCCAGCTTGGACGGGATTTGCTGACTGTCGGCGTAGCCGATCATATCGTAGTGGAATACCACGCATCCCATGCGTGCGAGATGGACGCAACGTGCCTGAAGTGGACTGCGACCCCCTTCGAGAAATGTTTCACCCCCCGCAAGAAATTCTTCACGAACCGCATCGATCGATTGTTGATAAAAGCGGCCTTCAGGCCAGTGGCCATGGGGACAAAGTACGCCGGGATGTTGCCCCACCTTGTGCTTCGGGCGGTACAGGTTGCCGGTCACGTAAAACCCGGGCAGGCTCTCAAAAAAAACTTTTTCGATCGTATAGTCTCCACGGTCCATCAGACCGTGCACCACTGCATTCAGTGGCGTCTTGGTTGGCATCGGCCAGAGACCGGCCGAGACCAGTATCTTGCGGCGGACCCGCTCGGTCCGCAGGGCCCACTGCTGGACCGACGTGGGAGGGACAAAGGGAAAGTAGCCGTTGAGATCGTTGAGCGGCTCAAGCCGGACATCGTTCGGTAATTTTCCTTCAAACGCAAGCGGGCCGTTTGACTTCGCGACCGAGGTGAACAACATCAATGAGGCGGTTACAAAACTCAGGCCAAAGCCAATGGGGAGCCCGTTGCAGGTCTTTCGGGCACGGATTCGTCGCCCCCCGGCGACGCGTCCTGGTGTTTGTTGTCGCGACACGGCTTGTCTCCTTGGATGTCACTGGAAATGACAACGTAAAATTTTTTTACTCAAAACGTCTCGAACCAGTCTACCAGAATTATAGTTATCTTTGGAGAAAACCGACAGGTGACGACGTGTGACCGGGGTACCATGCCTGGCTGGCGAAGAGACGTACACAGCTCTAGGGGCGAACCGAATTGCAGGTTGGGAAGTCTTGCTGGAACGGCATCTTCTGGGCGTCGCCGGTTGACAGGGTGGCCAGTTTGGCTTTTCTGGGGCGAAACATCGCCGCTCGGTTCGGGAGGTGCAGCGAAACGGGCAAACGTTACGGGGACGACTTGCCCAGTTGCCCGGTTCTTGCTAGATTCCTAGGCTTGGGTTGGCCGATGCTATGGGGAGGTCTTAAAGCCCTCGTTGGCCTCCGCCACCCCGTTGAGAGGCAAGCATTTGGCGCCGTAGCTCAATTGGTTAGAGTCCCGGACTGTCGATCCGGTGGTTGGGGGTTCGAGTCCCCTCGGCGTCGCTCTTACAAAACCTTCGAGAAACGTTGTTATTCTCGGGGGTTTTTGTGTTCTGGTGGGGCTGCGCATGCTACTGGGTTGACGCGCTCGGTCTCCAATTTGTCTGCGACGACGATGATTTGTCTGCGACGGCCATGATTGTGAAGCCAAGAAAGCCTTGCGTTCTTACACCGTGATCGGCCAGGTAGGCCCGCCAGCCAGATGAAGTTAGACATGCCTACCTCTGCGGGAATCGCTCCTGGATCCATCATGGCTGATCTGGCTCGTCGAATCAGGCTTGTGCTCGGTGACATTACCTCGGTCAATGTCCAGGCTGTGGTCACCGCGGCGAATGAAGCTTTACGAGGTGGTGGCGGAGTCGACGGCGCGGTCCACTCGGCAGCTGGCCCGGATCTTGTGGCTGCATCACGTCAACTTGCTCCCTGCCAGACCGGCGACGCGCGAATTACCCCTGGATTCAATCTTGCTGCTTCACACGTCATCCATGCTGTCGGCCCTGTTTTCCATGGTGGCAATTCGAACGAATCGGACTTGTTAGCATCCGCCTATCGACGATCGCTGGAGCTGGCTGCCGCTCACCAACTGCCATCCATTGCGTTTCCTTGCATTTCAACGGGTGTATTCGGGTTTCCGGCTGACCAGGCGTGCGTTATTGCGATCGACACCGTAATCAACTGGCTGCCAAAAAATCAATTTCCGGAAACGGTCACGTTTTGCTGTTTTCAAGCAACAGACCATTCTTTGTATCGAGACCGCTTGATAGAACTTGGGATGATGTCTGAGGGATGATTGCCAGATGGCGGTGCAATCTGGATCTTAATCGCCGCATTCCAAAACAGTGCCCCCAACCGGGAAGGCCCCACTAGATTCGTGGCATGGTCCCCTCTAACATACGGTTTCCTGACAGAACGAGTGCTGTTTTCTCTGGTCATTTTTTTGTGCGAGAGACCCCCCGACATGTCTACCGTTGTCATCACCGATTTTACCTGGGGAGCCGTTGACATTGAGCGGGCCATTCTGGAGCCGCTCGGCTGCAAGGTTGTCGAGCGTCAATGCGCGACCGTGGCCGAGACGATAGATGCCTGTCGTACGGCGGACCAAATTATTTCCCAGTATTCCCCCATCACCGCCGCGGTGATCGCTCAGCTCCAAAGCGCAAAAATGATCGTGCGGTACGGTATCGGATACGACAACGTTGATGCGGAGGCCGCCGCTGCGAAAGGAATTCCGGTTTGTAACGTCCCCGACTACTGCATCGACGAAGTTGCCGATACGACGCTCGGGCTCATGCTTTCTGCGATACGCCAGTTCGGCGCGAATCACCGATACATTCAGCAGGGCCATTGGGGGATGGGGGTTCCGTTAGACCGTATGTTTGCGATGCACACAATGACGGTTGGTATTGTTGGTTTTGGTCGTATCGGGAGTGCCGTGGCTGCGCGTTTGCAGCCATTCAACTGCCGTGTCATTGCGTTTGATCCGGTCGTGGGCGATGCCAATATCAAGGCTGCGGGGTGTGAACCCGTTTCACTCGAAGAAATCTGGGCCAATAGCGATTTGATTACGCTTCACTGCCCGGCTAACAAGTTCACGGAGAATCTCGTTGCGGCCGAGGCGATCGGCCAAATGAAAGACGGGGTCATCCTGGTAAACTGTGCCCGGGGAACCATTGTCAACACCAACGACCTGACTGCCGCTTTGGAGAGAGGGAAAGTAGGTTTTGCTGGGCTTGACGTTGTGGCCCCGGAACCACTTCCTGTGGATCATCCTCTGCGGACACTGGAGAACGTGCTGATTAACAGCCACCTGGCGGTGTCGACCGTCGACTGTGTTGAACGATTGCGGCGCAATGTTGCGGAAATTGTGGCTTGTTCGGTGCGTGGCCAGCCTGTTCCCAATATCGTCAATGGTGTAACGCCGGAAGTTGAAGGGTGAGTGAGTTGCGAAAACGTAAAAGTCCCCTGTTTGAAAATAGAGTTTATGTCCGAACATATCACGATCGAACAACTTGAGTCTTTTTGTGTCGACGCGCTCAAAGCGTGCGAAGTTGGTGAAGACAATGCGCGGGCCACAGCCGCACTGTTGGTGCTTACCGACAGTTGGGGGGTGTTCACGCATGGTTCCAAGCTGCTGATTGGTTATGCCAAACGGCTCACGGGCAAAGGTCTGAAGGGCAATGCTACCCCAAGTATCGTGCGTGAGGGTCCCAGTTGGGCCCTGGTCGATGGTGGTTCGACTTTGGGACAGGTGACATCGACGTACGCGATGCAACTGGCCATCGATAAAGCAAGGGAGGGGGGCACGGCCTATGTGGGCGTGAGGAACAGTTGTCATTTTGGTGCGGCTGGTGTTTATGCCAACCAGGCCGCCCAGCAGGGAATGATTGGCATGGCCATGGCCAACGATGTTCCCTCGGTGGCGGCACCAGGATCGCGGAAAGCAGTTACCGGAAGTAACCCGATGGCCTATGGAGTTCCCACCGGGGGGAATCCCATCCTGCTCGACATGGCGATCAGTACCGTAGCTGGTGGTAAAGTCTTTGCCGCATGCGAACGAGGAGAACCCTTGCCTGAGAACTGGGTAATTGGTCCCGACGGGCGGCCAACCACCGATGGCAGTAAATATCCTGGGAGTTCGTCGCTGGCTCCGATGGCCGGTCACAAAGGGTACGGCATCGCGCTGTTGATCGAAACGCTTTCTGCCGTCCTGACCGGGGCTGCCATGACACAGAACGTCGGTAGCTGGCTGTTTGACGACCCCAGCATTCGGACCGATCACGGGGGGGCATTTCTGGCGATCAACGTCTCCACGTTAATGCCCCTGGAAGAGTTCCAACGTCGCATCGATGGGCTCGTCCAGGAAGTTCACGCTGCTCCGAAAGCCGACGGGTCGGACCGCATTTACGTTCCCGGTGAAAAAGAATGGGAGAAGCGGGAGAAAGCGCTCAAAGCAGGGATTTTGCTACCGTCGGACGTGATCCAAAGCTTGCGGCGATTGTCGGAACATACGGGAGTTCCTGTCCCTGATTGGCTCTGACCCCGCAGGAGGTCCGGTGGAGGTGCTGCCGACCGATTGGCGGTGGAAAACCAAACGGTTCTTGCCCCGGTGGATGGGTTGTTTTCGCGCGCCGGTCAGGTGGTTGCATCGTTCCAACCCGGCCTTGTTTTGCCAATGTTGGAAATCTGTTATCCTGACGGAAAACCATTTTGCCTCATCCATCCAGATGGCGTTGGGCGGCCCGCACCGTTTGCTTGAAGAAGGAGATTTTTCGGATGTCGCATCGTCAACTGTCCGCGTATTTCTTATCGGCCGTTTGCCTGCTCAGTCCACAGTTGTTTGCCGACGACTGGCCCCAGTTCCGTGGTCCGCATTTCAATGGGACGGCCGATGCTTCGAATCTGCCAGCCGAGTGGAGCCGGATCGACAAGGTCTTGTGGGTTGCCGATCTTCCTGGAGCAAGCGCTGCGACCCCCATTGTCTATGGCGATCGAGTCTTTGTTTCGAGCACCGATGCTGCCAGGGAAAGCGTTTGCGCGCTGTGCTTCGATCGGGCGACCGGCAAACAATTATGGCGTCGGGAAATTGCCGCTGAAATTCGCAAAGATACCCGTAGTAATTACGCGTCGCCGACGCCTGCGACCGATGGTCAGCGAGTGGTGTTCTTCTACGGCAATGGGGACCTTGTCGCATTCGATTTTAACGGCAAGGAACTTTGGAAACGTAATATTCAAGAAGAATTCGGTCCCTTTGCGTTCATGTGGACCTTCAGCACAAGCCCGGTGCTTCACGACGGAAAACTGTTCATTCAAGTGCTGCAGCGTGATGTTCCTGTCGCTGGAATTGGTTTGCAGGGACAGTTTAACGAGTCTTACATTCTGGCCCTTGATCCAGCCAGTGGCGATGTCCTTTGGCGGCATGTGCGGCCGAGTGATGCGGTGGCCGAATCCCGCGAGTCGTTCAACACCCCCCTGCCCTGGGAATACAAAGGTCGCAAAGAACTGGTGATCACCGGCGGCGACGATATCAGCGGGCACGATCCCGAGACGGGAGAAGAACTCTGGAGGTGGGGGACCTGGAACCCCGGGCGAATTGGGCATTGGCGGCACGTACCGTCACCAGTCGCTGGCGAGGACGTGGTTTTGGTGTGTGCACCAAAAAGCGACCCAGTCTATGCCATCAAGTTAGGAGGGCATGGTCGACTGGGCGACGAAGCGATCGCCTGGGACAGTGCCAAGGCGAGGCAAGTCACCTCCGATGTGCCAACCCCCGCGTTCTATGAGGGTGACTTTTTCATTCTCAGTGACGTCAAGAAATCGTTATCTCGGGTGGTTCCTGCGACGGGCGAGGTCAAATGGTCCGTGAAAACGCCGGGTCGCGACAAGTTTGAAGCCTCACCCACCATTGCCGATGGAAAGATTTACATCATCAACTTCGTCGGTGAAGTTGTCGTGGTCGACAGTGACAACGGCGAGATTCTCAGCATCATTGAAATGGACGAACCAGCTGAAGATGCAGTTCGCTCTACGGTAGTTGCTGCCGGTGACCAACTCTTTATTCGGGTCAATCGTAAGCTGTATTGCATTCAGAAATAGGGATGCATAAACCGAAAACTTAGCAGTTCATGGCGGGCAGCAGTTCATGGCACCCGTCCCGACTTGGCAATGGATTTTACGGTACGATGATCATCCTTCTTTCACCTTCCAAGACGATCGACTTTGACGCTTTGCCAACAACCGATGAGTCAACCAGGCCAAGGTTTCACGCAGACGCAAATCGCCTCGCTTCGGTTCTGCAAGGCTATCCCCCGAAGAAAATGGCTCAATTGATGAGCGTGAGCGAGGCACTTGCAGAAAAAACGTGTGGCTTTTACGGCAACTGGAAGAAGAAGTATGACGCGCAGGGCTCCAAGCAGGCTATTTTTGCTTACCAGGGAGATGTTTACACAGGGCTCCAGGCGGCCAGTTTTTCCGACCGCAACCTGGTGTTCGCGCAGCAGCATTTGCGTGTTCTTTCGGGACTCTATGGCGTTTTGAGGCCGCTCGACTTGATCCAGCCGTACCGCCTTGAGATGGGAGCCAGGCTCCAGACCGATAAGGGCAAAGATCTTTACGCGTACTGGGGAGATCGCATCACTCGTTCTCTGGGCGAGGATCTCGAAGCGTCGGGTGAACGGGTTGTGGTGAATCTTGCCTCGGCGGAGTATTTCAAAGCGGCGTCGCCAGCAAAGCTCGACGCACGCATTATCACACCCACGTTCAAAGAGGAGAAAGAGGGGAAATTTCGCTTTCTATCGATGTTTGGCAAGCGAGCCCGCGGCTTGATGGCCCGCTACGTGATTGAGCATCAAATCAAAACGGCGAAAGAATTAGCGAGCTTCAACCAAGAGGGCTATCGACTCAATAAGTCACTTTCCGAAGGTGACCGGCTCGTATTCACACGAAAGCAGCGCTAACCGTACGTCGTCGCGTCAATGGTTTGTCGGGTGACGGTATCGCCCGCTGCTCTTTTCAACACTTGCCGTGTTACGAACAGCCTTTACTCAAAAAATTCGGCAAAGGTCTCTTCCAGGGCAGTGACGCCACGGCGAAAGCAGGTTGTATCGCCCAGTAAGCTAAAGAGTTGGCATCCCAAGTCGCGGCATTGCCTGGCGTGTTCGAGTGTGGGGCAGAGCGCTCCCCAGGCGATTCCGGCTTTTTGGGATGCCTGGGCAACCCGCTCCAGGACTGCCACACATTTCGGATTGAGCATGTCACCGGGTACACCCAAATTGACCGACAGATCGGCGGGGCCGATGAACAACAGGTCCACTCCCTCGACTGCAGCTATATCATCCACTTGCTCAACGGCCGAAAGGGTTTCAATCTGGATCGCAAGCCATCGGTCACGATTGGCAGTTTCAATGTACTCGGCTATTGGGACGATTCCATATTTGGTTTCGGGGTTGGCCATGAAGGTGCCGCGTCCTCCGCGGGGAGCAAATTTGGACCAGGAGGCGATCTTCGCGACTTCCTCCGCGGTGCGGACCTGGGCGGCCATAACTCCGCTACACCCGGCTTCCATGGGGCGCATAATCATCCCGTAATCGGTGGGGGGCACACGCGCAAAGCAATCCAGCCCGCTTGCCCGGGCAGCCATAGCCAGAAGTTCGATTTGGGGATGCGTCAAGGCACAATGTTCCTGATCGAACCAGACACCGTGAACGTGGCTGAGGTGGCCAGCTGCCTCCACAAGTTTAGGAGTCGCCAGGGTACTGATCGACATTACCACTGCGGTTTGATTTTGTTTGAGTCGGTCTCGAAGAATACTGGACATGAATGATTTGAGGGGGTTAGAGTTGCCTGGTTGGTCCCAGCGGTTGACGCTGTTGAACTGGGAAGTATAAAGTCACGGTGTCGTTTCTTCCAGGGGTCGATCAAGCTCGAACTACTGGTTGCACAGAGAGGTCGGTTTGTTCCCGCAGCCAGTTTGTTACCGGTTAAGAATCTTGTCATGTCAATTCATCATTTCACTTTGGCGACGCGAGACCTTCAGATCTCGTCGCGGTTTTACCAGGCCGTTTTCAATTGGGTGATCGTCGAGCGGCCGGCTAATATTTCCAGGAGTGGTGTCTGGCTGTCGATACCTGGAGGCCAGCAGTTGCATCTTACGGAGGTACCTGATTTTCAGCCGTCGCAGTTCGAGGATGAGTTCGGGAGGCACGTTGCACTGAGTGTGACCGATGCAGAGTTAGATGAGGTGCGCGCGAAGCTGATCGAACAGGGTACAGAAATCATCCCTCCCCAGCGGGACACGCCCCACCGACGATTCTTTTTTCGGGACCCGGACGGATACATCATTGAAGTTATCGGTACCGTTGTTGCCCAGTAATTTCGAGAGGTTGGCAGTCGGGACGTGGTCGCCGCGGCTGGATACCTTGACGCAACTTGATCCTCACACCGGCAGGGGGTAGACTGAACGGATAAGATTCGAGGGTGTTTTGGCGGTGTTTCGAGGGTGTTTTGGCGGTGTGTAGTCGTTGATGGTTGCCTGTTGGTGCCTTTAGTTCAGGTCACGTCGGCAACCGGCTGGTGTTCATCCATTGGTACTACCATGAGAATCCAAGCAGCGACGCAGGGTGGTGTTCGTCGAGGGTGGTTGCGACACCCGGGAGAACTTTTTCGGGATCTGGTTACGGCACCCATTACAGCAGCGTTGCTGGCAGCTTTCACGATCGGAATGGTTGGCCCGCAATGGGCCGACGCCGCGCCAGAGCCGGCCGCCCTTCCGCACACCAGGCTCCCAGAGGGGGATGCTGAACACGCAGGTGTGCTGGTCGACCTTTATTTGTCCGGGCTGTGGCAGGGAGCCGAGATCAACCCCGCAGCTGTGGTCGATGATGCGACCTTTCTGCGGCGGACGAGCCTTGCCCTCATCGGCATGCCACCAACTGCTGTCGAAGTCATTACGTTTATTGAAGACTCGGCTCCCGTCAAGCGCGAGGCCAAGGTCAATGAACTGCTCAAGCGGAGCCAGTATGCCGACTACTGGGCCTTTCGCCAGCGTCAGTGGATTGTCGATTTGCGTGAAAGTATAGGCCAGGGAACCAATGTTGTTTCCTTTTATCAGTACTTGCGGGAGAGCCTGGCTGAGAATCGCAAATGGGATGTTGTGGCCCGCGATTTATTGGCAACGCAAGGTGCGATTAAAAAGGATGGGCGCGCCAATTTCGGCATCTTTTTTGACGGCGAGTCCAACGAGTATGCCGAGGCAGCCATGCGGCTGTTTCTGGGCACCAATTTGGCTTGCGCCCAGTGTCACGACGATCCGTATGTAGATCAGTACAAGCGGGAATCTTATTGGGCACTGGCTGCTTTTTTTGGGCGGATTGCAATGTGGGATGGCAATCTCGTTGCAGCGGAACGTTTTACCGAACGGTTTCCTGAAATCGGACGCAGCGCCCAAAGCATCAGCACCTTGCCCGGCGGTGACGCGGCAATTGATGGAGCCCGAGGAGAGAATCGGGCGCTGGCAGATCTCGACGAGGGCGAAGTCGAAATGCCCGATCCGGAAAATCCGCGGACGATGATCCCAACTCCCCTCGGGGGGCAGCCCATTGCCAATGCCGATGAGGGGGTCAAAACACGCCGCGAGTTGTTTGCCGATTGGGTTACAGGCCCACAGCGTCATAATTTGGCGCGGGCTGCCGTGAATCGTTACTTTCTAGAACTCACTGGACGAGGTTTTGTCGACCGGCCCGATGGTTTCGCACCCAATAAGACTGTGCGGCATGGGGCTTTGCTTGATCTGCTAGCCACGGAGTTCGTAAAACATCAGTTCGACATCAAATGGCTCATCCGCACGATCGTGCTCAGCAAGGCTTTTCAGTTGCAGTCTGCTGAAGATCATGGGGCCAGCGAAACGTGGCACGCGGCCGTGCATCGCACCTTGAATTCAGATCAGTGGTGTAATTCGGTGCTTCGGGTAACGGGGCGGGAAGACGCTATTTATGGTCTTGGTGAGCAGCTGCGCAAGCTGCTTGAAGAGGAACTTTCCCAACGTGTACAGCAGCGGCGGAAGCTCTTGGCCGAGGGTGCGGAGAATTTGCGTGCCGGTCCGTTCCCGCATTTGGCCGACCGCCTGCCCCCGGCACCCGAACCGGTGACCGGCCCGTCGCCCGCAATTACAGATCCGGAACGTGCCCAATTATCAGAATTACGCCAAAAATATGTCGCTGTGGGCCAGGGCTTGGGAAAGCAGCGAAGCAGAGCCCGGGTGGCCATGAGCTCCACCAGCGAGTCGTTGATGAAAATGAACGGGCCACTGGTGGCCGAGTCGCTCAGCCAGGGAACAAGGGTTGCGGAAATCGAGGCCCTTGATTCTCCCAAAGCACGAATCCGGCTGGCGTTTTTAAGTGTGCTCGCCAGGCCACCCCGTGTTGAAGAGACTCAGCGGCTGCTCCCATTGGCCAACAATGATGCTACCTTGCAGGTGAGTGACTTGTTGTGGGCCCTGATGCAAACAAGTGAATTTCAATCGATGTAAACAAGCGGAAGTTGAGTGCCCTTCGTTTTAGAGATTGCAGATAGTTTAGGCTCGAAAGATGATGGATTCATGATGCGTTGTAACTACCAACATCACAGCTGTGGAACCACTCCACACACGATACTTACCCGGCGAGGTGTGTTGAAGGCCTCGTTCGGTACGGTCTTGGGGACGCTCCTTGGTCCAACTTTGCCAAGCGTTTTTGCCAGTGGCACAACCAGGCCAGTTGGTAATGACAAGTCGGTCATTTTTTTATGGCTCGAGGGTGGTCCGTTCCAGCACGAGTCATTTGATCCCAAGGAGTCTGGGGACGAAGATCTGGCCTTTCGCCTCAAATCGATTTCGACAACTGCCGATGGAATCCAGTTTAGCGAAGCAATGCCTTGGCTCGCGGAGCAGGCACATAAAATGGCTGTCATCCGCTCCATGCAGGGTGTTGAGATGGAACATAATCAGGCTCAATACCACATGCAAACCGGCTGGCGCAGCATAGGCTCGATTCAAGCGCCAGCGATAGGCTCGATCGTGTCTCATGAGTTGGGACCGCTTCCCATGTTTCGCGCTCAAGCAGACGGTTTGCCTGCATTCATTTCTATCGGGCGCGCGGGGTATTCCGCCGGCCATTTTGGTGCTGCACACAAGCCGACGATTGTTTGGGATCCCAGCCAGCCACCAGAGAACCTCGGACTGCCCAAGGGGGTTTCGCCTGAAGTTTTGGACCAGCGATTGCAACTGCTCGAAATGATCGAATCGGGGCGGACTCTGGATGCAACGGACCGATATTTTCGTGCCGGCAGAGACGGTGCTCGGAGATTCATGCAATCGCAACAGCGGGTGGCCTTTGACCTGACCAACGAGACCGATAAGGTGCGTAAAGAATACGGGCAGGCGCGGATTGGTCAGGGGTGTTTGCTCGCGCGGCGGCTTGTTGAGTCCGGTGTGCGGTTTGTGCAAGTGTGTCACCACAACATGGACCAGCATGCCGGGCATTATCCTAAACACGTCGAGCTGCTCAACCAGCTGGATCAGGCGATGGCGCGCTTAATTGCCGACCTTGATGACCGGGGGATGTTGGAAGAGACGGTCGTGATCGCCGCAGGGGAATTCGGACGTACACCCACGTTCAACGGAAACGCTGGGCGCGATCATTGGGTCGACGGTTATAGCGTTGCCATGGCAGGGGGCGGATTTGCGCAGGGAGTCGCCTACGGAAGTACTGGGCCCCGCGGCGGTGTCGCCGAGAACCCCGTCACCATTCCCGACTTCATGGCGACGCTTTGCACTGCGATCGGAATTGATCCCGATAAAGAGTATCACGACCAGTTCAATCGACCGATCAAGCTGGTCGACGACGGGGCTATCGTCCGTGAAGTGTTAGCGTGAGACGGTCTCTGCCTCCCTGTGCCGGCAACCTCCCGCGCATTCGTGCCTTCGCCAGGCAAGGCCGGGAAGGTGACCTCTGAGCTGTTACACAACCTCCGGTACTCGGTGTTCGTAAATTTTCGCGATTTCAAAGATCCAGCCACCGGGTGCCTTAAAGAAGGCTACCTTGCGATCGCCGAACCCGGCAGAGACTTCGATCGGTTCTCGAATGGCGACGGCGCCAGCCTTGGTGCAGCTGGCGACATCGGTATCAAAATCGTCACTCAAGTAAACCAAGTGCACTGGACCATACGGTAGTTCCACGCCCAACTCATCCTCGTAGACCATTCGCTCACCAACGTGTTGATACTTGTCTCCCATCTTGATGAGAGGTATGCGGAAATCAACGCCGTCGACGGTAAATATTTCGTCGAGGACGATTTCGTTGCCCAGGTCGCGATGGAACTTCAGTTCCCGCTCCAGGTCGGGTACCTTGATTCCGACGTTCCAAAGTCCTGTTAGCATCAGTATGATTTCCCTGTGTGACGGCGGACCCTGTGTGACGGCGGACCCTGTGTGACGGTGGGCCAGGCCTGCCGTTGGAGCCTGCTGGTCATAACGAATCGTGTACCTTCACCGGCAAGACTTGGGTTTGCTGAGTTGGTGTGTGAAATCAATGCGGCGGGCTCGTTGCAGGAACCATGGGTGTGTGATTCGTAATCTGCTTGACGGTGCATTCAAGCCACCCTAAGTTAAGGCCTGCCGGCGGTGCGATACAAGTCGCGATTTTGTGCCGAATACGCATTGAATTGGGGTTTCCAACCAGTCTAAAACGCCATGGAGATACCTCATGACATCATCAACACGTTTGTGTTTCTGATTGCGGTAATCGATCCGATTGGTTCCGTTCCCGTGTTTATTGCCGTCACGCGCGGGTATGAAGAACGAGAGAAGTGGTCAGTTGCGGTTCGTGCCACTGTGGTTGCCGCCACCATCCTGATTTTTTTCATTTTCGTCGGCGAATTCCTGCTGGATGCCATCAACGTACCTCTTTCTGCATTTCAGATTGCCGGTGGGATTGTGCTCTTTTTGTTTGCGCTCACTATGATTTTTGGTGAAAGTAAACCTGATGAAGAGATCAAAATGGTGAGCAGCGGGAAAGATACGGCGATCTTTCCCATGGCCGTACCCTCGATTGCATCACCTGGGGCGATGATGGCCGTTGTCATTCTCACCGAGAATAAACGGTATACCTTGATGGATCAGATGGTAACCACGACGGTGATGCTGGTCGTATTACTGATCACCTTTGGTTTGTTGGTGCTGGCACGATTTGTCCACCGCTGGATTGGTGACTCGGGTGCAAGTATTGTGAGTCGCGTGATGGGACTGATATTGGCTTCGGTGGCTGTGGACGCCGTTTTAGAGGGGACGAAGCTATATTTTGACCTGTAACGCCGGTTGGTGAGTGGCAGGAAGTGGGCCATGGATTGCTGGCAGGGTAGCGGATCCATCCGCGTGTCGATTGGGCCTGGCCCATTGTCAGGAACGGTGCGAGAGCGGGCTGGTCGGCGCGTCGTAGGCGCCAAAATCGTTGAAGAAATGACGCTTCGCGAGTCGATAGACCCAGCTTTTTTCTGGTATTTGTTGGCCGGGGTTATATTGCGACGTGCGGGGGACCATCGCCTTGAGTTCCGACGCGGCCGATTTTCGCGCCGTGGTATCCCGCGCATCGTGAAGTACGGTTAGTTCGTGCAAGAGGTCCGGGCGTTCCAGCACGATACACCCACGGGTTGATGAGGCAGCCAACTGGCGAAAGTCGCGGAGGAACTCCGATTTCCCAATCGTTTCTGCGAGGGGGCGGTCGTCATAAATGCTCTCCCGCGCAAATTGCACGATGGGGCACGGCTCAATATCCCCCCAGGGGCTAATGTGATGCGTAAAGCCGGTTGCAGCCGGGCAGAGCGCCTCGCCGTTGTGGTCGT
>Ga0315336_1004365_pt1 | contig 16923 bp, 19 predicted proteins | sample ASW5metaG_FD_204512 | JGI IMG/M metagenome (GOLD analysis project Ga0315336, IMG submission 204512) | Ammonia-oxidizing marine archaeal communities from Monterey Bay, California, United States - ASW #5 | ecosystem: Environmental > Aquatic > Marine > Intertidal zone | place: USA: California...
GACTGAGTGGGTGTCGTCAAGGCGATCAAACACCCATTTCCTCTGCCCTAGCTTGCCACTCATTACAATTTCCGTAGGAGCTTTACTATCTTGGACACCTTCGCTGGCTCTTCTTCCGGCTGCGTCGAGTCTTTCTCTAAACTCCGCGTCGATATCATCGAATTTTTTCCGAACGTTATCACGGTGGGATTCGAGAAAATCGGATGCGATTCGTCCGCAAACTTCATCGGCGTCGGCTTGAATTCTGGCCTCTTCAAAGACCTGATCTCAGTGTCCTTACTGTCCTTGGTCATGGTTGCCTCCTTCCTTGGCGTGTTGGGTCCTTGTCGTGTTGCTCCTTCTGGTCAGCGCGAGCGGCCCGGTAGTTCACCGATGTGACGCCCCTGCAGCCACCGGCAGTTTTCAGCAACTCGTCCCATTCTTCTTCGTTGCGTTCGCCTACTTCTACCCAGCCTTTGCCGTTTTGGGTGCGTACATATTCGATGGTCATGGTGTCTCCCCAGTTGCGGCTGATTCGGGGTTCTTTTCCTCTGGGATAGGGGTTCTACGCTCGTCCAGTGTCTTGCGCGGCTTGTTTGGATTCAAGATCAGCCATCCCCGCAACTTCTCCGTTGTTTCCTTTGATGGTTTGACGTAAGGCATGGTGTTCTCCGTTCAGCGATGCTACCAACAACAAAAGGGTCCCGTACGGCTTTCCGCACGAGACCCTTCCGAGCGGTTTAGCACCTTGTTAACCCGGTTGCAATCGCAACAACTCGCCGGGGTGCAATGTCTTTCTGCACGCTATTAATTTAGCGGAATTCGGTCCCTTTTTCAATGCTAACACAGCACCGATTAGGGCAACTCAGGACACGCAGAATACTGCTGGATAGCTGGGTGTGGCTGGGTGCCACGGAGGGACTAGGGGCTGGGTGCCGCCGGGGGGATGCGCCTCTAGCCAGTCTCGTACCACACCGGACGCGCAAAACAGTGTTGTATCGTCCAGCGGTGGGTGCGGTGCAATGGGGGCGACTCCTTCACCCGCAGATGAACCCCCCGGGGGGATCTGGATCATCCGGCCAGCAGAGAGCCACAAGAGCGACAAAGGCCGCAGTAGCCCCACCCCCAACCCGGAAGATAGTGCGTGCTGCGTCGAATCTCTGAACCTCCAACATGAGAACATCTGCCAAGGGCATTGAGAAACCACCCGGAGCCACGAGTTCATCACCGTCGACCGCTGGTCTCTCTAGGTCCACCTGATCCCCACTCCGCATGTACACGCGGACACGCTCAGGTTGGTCTAGCTCAATGAACCGACTCGGGCTTACAGGACCTATGGATTGCCAACTACTACAGGCGGTCAGGTTTAGTAGTAGGGAGAGCAGTAGAACGGCACGGTGGCGGTAGCGTGTCATGCCTAAATTCTGCCTCGCCCCACTCAGATCCGCAACTCAGGACGCGCAAAACACTGTTTAGTGTGCTACTCACAACTCGCAGGATGGACCCTTCTTCCAATTCCGATAGACGATAATGACGCGGACTGTACTGGAGAGTACGACCCATCTTCCACACCGCGTCAGAAAAGTATGACTGGCTCAATCATACTGTTTTCGTGGGCAAGAATAAGCAGGTGGCTGGTAAAGTTGCCTACGACATTTTCCGGATACCCTGAGCGAGCAGAAGCGCTGAGCCGCCTAGAGATCCGCGTGAGCGCAGCTAGAAGCTGATCCAGATCCCCCCGTTGAACGCCCTCCCCTCGAGCGGCGCCCACACGTCGGTGATCCACCGACCATCCGGCGTCCGATTCGGGCGGAGCAGAGGGTCGTACCGCGTCTGTCGAGTATCCAGAATGTTTTCAGCGTTCAGGAAGACACGGGCGGGACCGAAGCGCCAGTCGATGAGTAAGCCGAGTATGAAGTGCTGTTGGGAGCGACTCCGGTAGGGATCGCCATCGAGTTCCTGCTTTCCCATGTAGTAGGCCTCCACGCCGATTCGGCCCCTCCCCTCGACTTCATATGCGCCCACGACCCCCGCGGAGTGCCGGGGCGTCAGCGGTACCTCCCGACGCCCCTCCGCCTGCGGATCTGGCTCGGTCGAGCGCAGAAAGGCGTGCGATCCGATCAACCGCCATGGCCCCTGACGGAGAGCCGCGAAGATCTCCGTGCCCCACGTGTCCACGGATCCCTCGGAGGCGTTGCGGATGGTAAGCGTGCCATCGCCGTTGCGGACGGTCTGGAGCGGATCGTCGATCGTCGAGGCGAAGGTGCTCACGTTCAGTTCCACTGGGCCGAAGCTTCGCCCGATGTCGATCATCGCGCTCCGGGCGCGCTCCTCGAGCCACCCCTCCGGCTCGGTGAGCCGCCGGAGCCCGACCGCCTCCACCTCCTCGGTGAAGGGCGTCGGAGCGAAGAAGCCCGTGCCCGCCGAGATCCGGGCCACCCACTCCGACGCCCGCGCCAGGATCGAGATACGGGGGCTGAGGTAGCCGCCGAACTCGCTGTGCCGGTCGTAGCGGAGGCTCGCGGCGAGTGTCATCCAGTCCGCGACCTCTAACTCGTCCTGTGCAAACACCGCGGGGACGATGTAGTCGAAGGAGAATGTCGGAAGATCAGTGTGCTCGTACACATCGGCTTGGAACGCCAAACCGACGACCCAGAGGTGCCGTCCGTCCTGTCCCGAGAGAGCGACCTCGGCGAAACCGGTCCGGTGCTCGTCGTTCTCCCGGGCGTCCCCGAAAAAATGGTCGTGCCGCTGCAGGGAGCCGGATGCGCGTGCCGACATGATACGAAGGCCCGAGAATACCTTGCGGCCACTGAATCCCACGTCGACGCGACGGGTGTCGAGTGACTCAACGTGGACCGTCCCCGCCGGAGTGAGCGAGCCGGGTAACGTCCCGCCCGACCGATCCTCCAGCATCCCGCCCACGGTCAAGATCGCCGCCCCTCCCCTGCCGTCGTCCCAGAAAAGGCGTGGGCGGACGGAGATTCTACGGAAGGTCGGGACATCCGCCCAGCCATCGGAGTTCACGTCTGCGTGGTCCTGACGATGCGCGCCGGCCAGCAGCGTGTAGCCCCAGCGGTCGTTCAGTTCGTCGGCCAGCCAACCCACCGCGTCGGTCCCGTCCAGGGTGCTATGGTTCAGGATGAACTCGCGCGCCGGATCCGGGCGTCGAGAGATCAGATTCACCACGCCTCCGAGCGCGGTCGGACCGTAAAGAGCCGACGCCGCGCCCTTGATCACCTCGACACGCGCCAAATCCATGGGCGGTACCTGGAGTGGTCCCAGGGCACCGGCCTGTCCGCCGTAGAGGGGCATGCCGTCGGTGAGAATCTGCGTGTATCGGCCCCGTAGACCCTGAATGCGGACGCTCGCGCCACCCAGCGACGGCGCGGTCGGCTGCACGCGAAGACCGGCCGTCTCATTGAGCAGCATGGCGATGTCTCCGGGAGTCATGAGGAGCTTCTCCTCCACCTCCTCCCGTGAGACCGCCTCGATCCGGAGCGGTTCGTCCTCAATGCGTCTCTCGGTCCGACCGGAGGTCACGACGATCCCGTCCGTCTCGATCGCCACGACCTCCAGCAGCACCGTCACGGTCGTGTCCCGGGCTTCGGCCAGAAAGAGCCCCACCCGTGAAGGAGAGAACCCGATGCGATCCGCCTCGATGACGTGTTGACCGAGCCCCAGCGTGAGCAGAGCGACTCCGTCGGCGTTGGTCAGGACGATGACATCCGACGCAAGGATACGGACCCCTGCGACCGGGCCCGTCGCGCTCTCGGCCCGGATGGTAACCGTCGCGGTCTGTGCCTGGGCCCCCTCTGCCATCAGGCCGGGAAGCAGCGCGATAACGGCGGTCGGAAGCCAATGGGAGAACTTCAAATGCGCGTACCACATTGCAGGCATTCTAGGATGTCGCGGGCGGTCTCAGCCACGATCTGGTCAGCGACACTCAGCAGCATCTAGACGTGTTGGTCAGATTGATCGTCGAGGCTGGCGGCCATCAAACCGACGATGGCCTGCGAGTCCGGGTCGTACCCTTCGGGAACAGCGAGGAGGATGTCTTCCAAGGGCATTGAGACCCCCGGAGCCACGAGTTCATCGCCGTCGACCACCGGCCTCTCTAGCTCCATCTGAGTCCGGTCCTGCATGGTCACGCGGACACGGTCAGGTTGATCTTCTTCAATCAACTGAGCCGGGCTGACGGCATCTAACGAGACGGCTTGCCAAGTAACACAGGCAGCCAGATGTAGCACTAGGAACAGCATTAGAACGGCACGGGTGCGGTAGCGTGTCATGCCCTAAATCTGCTTGGAACCCCGAAGGTCCAGAACTGATTTCGTAGTCTCATCAATCATTGTACTCTTGAACACCAAGCAGCTTTCCTTGAGCTACAAAGATCACAGCCAACCCCGCGACGACCCATCCCGCAGTCCGGCCCCTACTGGAAGCCAGAACCTCTAATCGGAGAATATCTACCAAGGGCATCGAGACACCCGGAGCCACGAGTTCATCGCCTTCCACCGATGGGTTCTCTAGTTCTAACTCGTTCCCACCCCTCAGGAGCACGCGGACACGCTCAGGTCGATCTTCTTCAATCAACTGAGCCACGCTCATGGGGGTTGGAGTGACGGCTTGCCACGTCGCACAGGCGGTCAGGTTTAGCAGCAGGAGCAGCAGCAGAACGGCGCGGGCACGGTAGCGTGTCATACCCTAATCCTGCCCCGCCCCACTCAGGTCCGCAACTCAGGACGAGCAGAACAGTGGATAGCTAGGTGTGGCGGATGCCACGGAGGGGGGACTAGGGGCTAGTTGCCGCCGAGGAGTTCCTGTTCAAGCCACTATATAGGACTCTCCATGTGTTAGTCCAACAGAGGCTTCCTAACGTCTCTGCGATTCTTCTGCGCGGCCAGCATGGTGACCCGCGGCGCGAGCCGCAGGGCGAGTGCCTCGGACCTGCTAAGTCATTCCGCGAATACAGCAATCGCTTGTTAGGCCGCCGCTCCACGGGATCATGCCATCAGCGAAGTCCTAGGACGTCCGTCTCAAAGAACTCCAAGAAGTCAGGTGCCCAAGACTGAGTCCTATCGCTGGCCCGCCACCAGTCGAGAAAGTGTTCGCTCCGAAACCATCCAGCATTCGAGGTGCCCCCAACGGTGCCCAGGTCCTCCGCCTTGATGACCCCCATCTGCATTTGACGAAACCGATTTTCGGTGATTCTGACCGTGGAGATGACGACCCAGCCGTACCGACTCTGGTCCACCGACGATAGGTCAGCGTAGGCTCCTCCGGTTATCACGAAGTCATAGATTCGAATCCACTCTGGATCAGTCCCGCTTTCGGCTTGCCACTGGGTGATCTGATCCGCGGTGGCTTGCACCGCCGTAGCTCGAGCGACTCGTGTGTTCTGACGGATTTCGTACCCGACGAATACCACCGAGAGGATCACACCAAGCGTCGCCGCGGCCTGCTGAACGCTGAGTCGGTCTCCGGTCATTCAATTCCTTTGGTGAGGGCAGTCACCGGGCCACTTCCAGGCGGCCTAACGTATCGCGATTCTGCTGCGGGGCCAGCATGCCGAAACCGAGCGCGAGCCGCAAGGCGAGTGCTGCGGACCTGCTAAGTCATTCCGCGAATACAGCAATCGCTTGTTAGAGTGCGGCGCCCGGAAAGGCATACGTTCACTCCTTGCACGCCTCGTTGCTTACTGCTAAAGACGGTCGAGAACCGCCCCGACGCCGTTGGTGATGAGGGCGATGAGCGCTCCAAGGAAGAAGCCGAACGCACCGAAGACGAGGGGCATACCCAGGAGCGCGCCGAACGCCATTAACGTGCCCCAGTTCAGACCGATCGTGAGCAGATCGACCATGACGCCGCCAAAGGAGTAGAGCACGCCGCAAATCAGGCCGACGTAAGCGCCCCACCGAGCGAACCTCGTCGCCGTGGGCCGAATCTTCATGTGAAAACCTGGGCCACCATATGCCTCCGCTCGCGCGTCACGACTCCGACAGACTGTAGCGGGCAATCCACGAGCCACACCGCCCAAAACAACCCCCAACACCTTCTGCGGAGCCCCTCATGCCGTCGGAAGGGTCTCCTTCGCGATGGGGGGTGACTGCTAGAGCCAGCATGAACAGCAGGGTTCTCTTCATGCCCTGATTCTGCTCCGCCCCACTCAGGCCCGCAACTCAGGACGCGCAGAACAGTGCTGGGTGTGGCTGGGTGCCACGGAGGGACTTAGGGGCTAGTTAGCTCTACGAGGGACACGTCCCCCATACCGGGCGAGCCAGAACCCAAGAGGTCGCCAAATCATCGAAAACCACCGGGGCGCTAGTGATGTTAGAGACACACCAGCCGCTCAAATTCTGATTGAACGCGGTGGCGAAGTGGAACATGTAGCTCATGTTCGTGACCTTGCTGACGTCCCATGAACTGATGTCCTGATTGAACGCGTCGGTGGCGTCGAACATGCCCTGCATGGTCGTGACGCTGCTGACGTCCCACGAACTGATGTCCCCGTTGAACGCGTCGGCGCTGCTGAACATGCTGTCCATGTCCGTAACGCTGCTGACGTCCCACGAACCGATATCTCCATTAAACACCGTGGCCCCCATGAACATCTGGCTCATGTTCGTGACGTCACTGGTGCATGTGGTCGCCAGGGGCGCGTAATCCCCTGCATCAACAAGCGCGTCGATCTGAGCTTTCGATCGCTTGGTGTATGTGACGCCTCCCACATCTCCCGTGTCGCCTACATCGGCAGCAGAGCAGGTAAGCGTCACACCGTTCGCTGCGAGGTAGAATTGAGTGACGGTCACACTCGCAGTCGCACCGGCTGACCCACTCGTCGCCGTGATCGTGGCTGTTCCGTAAGTGACCGAAGTCACTAGACCCGTACTTGATACCGTCGCAACCGAAGCGGCCGACGTAGCCCACGTCACCGTGGCACCCGAGATTGTGGTCCCGCCTGTGTCCGTCACGGTCGGTGTGAGTGTTGCCGTTGCCCCGATCGACGTAAGCGACAGGCTCGTCGGTGACAGCGTGACTGACGCGGCAGTCTGAGCAACTGTCACCGATGCCATCGCACTCACTGAACCCGACTGGGCCAAGATGGTGGCACTGCCAACGGAAATAGCTGTCACAAGTCCGTTAGCTAACACTGTCGCAACTGCCGCGTTCGATGAACTCCACGTCACCATGGCACCACTCATCGTCTCACCGCTCGCGTCGGTGACCGTAGCCGTGAGTTGAGTCGTAGAAGACAGTGAAGCGAACGTCAGTATCGAGTCCGACAACACGAGGTTCGCAGCCACTTGAGCGACCGTCACAGTCGCGGTCGCACCGGCTGACCCAGAGGTAACTATGATGGTGGCCGTCCCGTCTGCGACCGAGGTTACGAGACCGGTAGAGGAAACCGTAGCAGCACTACCCGTTGCAGACCACATCACTGTGGCTCCACTCATCGTTGCGCCGTTCTGATCTTTGACCGTAGCGGTGAGCTGGGATGTCGCGCCCAGCGAGGTGAGGCTAAGGCTGGTCACCGAAAGGGTGATTGAGGTCGCTACAGGCGTTGGCGTTGGCGTTGGCGTTGGCGTGGACGCGGTTGGACTACTGTCTCCCCCACAACTCCACAACAACAGTGAAAACAACACGGCACCCAACTCAACTGTTTTCTTCATACCCTAATTCTGCCCCGCCCCACTCAGGCCCGCAACTCAGGACGCGCAGAACAGTGCTGGATAGCGTGAAGATACCATGGCACCTCTCACCCTCTATCTCCTGTATGTCCCGTCTGGCAATACAATCGGAAAGACGTATTGAGGATCAGTCAGTAGCTGATATATGGCCGTATCCATCTGCTGAACCTTGGCTTTAGTATTGAGCTTCCATTCCTGTTGGATCTCACCTGCGCGGTTCTCCTGTGCCCCCAAGACTGAGGTCGTCGCCCAATAGATGTACTCAGTGGCCATACAACCGTAATCACAGGTTTGGTCATCATAAGTGTACCACGCCCCTCCCGGATAAGGGCTTGGAACCGATTGGAAGCGTCCACCTCTTGCGATGTCCATAGCGTTCGTCAGAGATGTGCCAGCGTCTTCGCCGAACGCATCAGGATAGGCGTTGGCGAACCCGGAGTGCGTGATGACATGCCAAATTTCTTCCAGCGCGGCATCGAATCGGCCTGTATGCCCGTTGTTATGCCAAGCAGGAACCGACTCATCTGCGCCTAGATCCTGGGCATTAATGGAACCCTGCTGGCCCTCTTGCTTCCACATATACAACGCGGCGTTGCTGGATATAAGCGCACTCAGCAAAGCTGGATTGTCGACGACGCCATTTTCATCATTGTCCAGATACTGAGCCATAATGTTAGCTGCGTGCAGTAGCTTCACGTCCTCTACATTAGCGTACGCGTAGATGGGCACCCCAAGAACCTCAACCTTTCGATTAGTAGACGTGAAACCCGCATCTGAATGCGCGACAATGGTGAAGTTGGGGTCGTTTCCTGGGTCTGTCGGCCCGGTCACATCCCCACCGCATGAGACGAGTAGGAACAAGGGAACAAGCGGAATGGGCAGGGAGAACAGCAGAGTTTCCTTCATACCCCTGATTCTGCCCCACCCCACTCATACCCGCAACTCAGGACGAGCAGAACAGTGGATAGCTAGGCCTGGCTGGGGGGGACGAGGGGATAGTCGCCGGCTGGGGTACCGGGGTGACAGGGTGGGTCCTTCGGCTTGGCAATATGCTATTTCATATGAACTAGTATACGCCGGGCGATTAACCTACGTGCCCTGCTCCGGATTCGGCGCAATCAGGCGTACAACTCCGTTCGAACCGTCAACTTCGATCATCTGGCCGTCTTGCACCTTTTCGGTGATTCCTTCCAGGCCCGACACACAGGGTAGGCCGTATTCGCGCGCGATGACGCCTCCGTGCTGGAGGGCCCCACCCACCTCGAGGACTACTCCGGCTGCATTGATGAAGATCGGGGTCCATCCGGGGTCAGATGCGCGGGTCACGAGAATCTCCCCTTTCTTCAGGGGCTTCTCGTACGGCTCGTGCAGAACCTTCGCGGGACCGCGCACCACACCCGGCGCGATCGGGTCACCGACCAGCCCATCCCCAGTGTCATCACTAGGTGCCCGAAAGATGCGCCCTCGACTGTCGATCACCCTCGGCCACGACTTGACGTGTTCGAGCCGCCGCCTCGGTTCCAAATTTTTCAGGACTAGCGGTAGAAGTTCGACATCGGGATCCCTCTCGGCTCGCGCGATCTGCTCGATTTTGAGGTCGAATATCTGGTGCGGATCCTCAAGCCTGCCTTCCTGAACGAAGCGATCCCCCAACTCGAGAGCGCGCCGTCGCATCAAGTCTACCGTGACGATGAAAAAATACTTCGGAGCTTCACGAAATCCCGCCATCCTGTGCTGCTTCGCCAGACGCTCAAACTTCTTCCGCTTGCCCTTCTTCGTGGCAATATCCAGCAGCTCGTCGTGGGCCTTAGCCCGGCGCTGGCGCACGTTTTTGATCGCGTTGTTGCTCACGTCGATAGCACGTAGCTGATTGAAAAATCCAGACAGGTCCTCGTAGCCACGCGGCGTCGCGATATCGATCTCCTTTATGCCGCGGCAGCCGAACTTGTCGATGTAGGTCCGATAGGCGTCCATCAGTTCTGACGAATATCCGCCAGACTCTATATTCCTTGTGAACTCCCCACCATCAGCCGTCTCTTGGATCTCGTTGAAAGAAGCCATCTCGTACAACAGATGGCCCATCTCTGAAGTGGGGTTGCCATACAGGTCCATCTCCAGCGCGACCAGAAGATCTTTAGCTTCGTCGTTTCGGAAGAGACGGCCGAGCCGCCACCGAGCCAGCATCGCCGGCAGTAAGACGCCCACGATATCGTTTATCATACCATTGAACCGGCCCAGGAACTGCTCCGCCAACTCGTCTAAGGGCCTGCCTTCCGCGCTAAGCCTCCGGCACTCAGCGATGCCGGAGTCCGCCGCCCGTTCGTACGCCTCCCTTGCCTCCTTGGGCCTTAGGCCACGTATGCTATGACGCAACATGTTGACCATCTTCCCTAGAATAGCCCACACCATGCCCTTCAAGGCGTCGGGCTTCTTTGCGGGAAGGTAGTCCTTCTTCAGGTCGATCGTGCCGAAGATCTTGCGTGTAGGTGTGTCGTATGTCTCCAGGCTCTTCGTCATTAAACTGCCGAACGCCTTCGTCAGGTTGGAGCAATGGATGTACTGCCGGCCACAGGTGTTCAGGAGGGTGCCATCCATCCCCCGATCGATCATCGTCTCGCCCTTGACCGCCTCGAGCATCTTGCCCCAGTACTGCCCTCCGAGCACGGAGAGATTATCGGAGAATCCCTGCGAGAGGACGATGAGGTCTAAATAGAGGCACTTCTCCTCGCCAGGCCGGGTGATTATATCCTCGGGAAGCGGCAGATACGCCGTGACGGGACGGGACTGCAGTAGGTACAGGTCTTCGCCCTGTATTGCCCACTCGATGTCGATGGGACAACCATGGTGCGCCTCGGCTATTGCTGCCAGCTCGGCCACCGCGAGAACCTGTGCATCGCTCAGGCTCGGAGCCTCGGAATGCTTGTTCTCGAGTTCCCTCGTTCCACCATCCGCCTCCAACCACACCGCGTGCGACTTGGAGGCGACCCTCTTGTCGATGATCTCCCCTCGTGTCTTCTCTACGACATAGGTGTCAGGATTAACCGAGCCACCGACGATGGTCTCGCCCAGGCCGAAATTCGCGTTGACCACTGCCTCGTCATAGCAGTTGTTCAGAGGGTTGAGAGAGAACGCCACACCGCTAACATCTGATGCAATCTGTTGCTGAACGATGACGGCAATGCGAGGCTGATCTATTCTCATCCCACGCTGGAGCTTGTATCTGACGACGCGCTCGTCGAAGACAGAAGCGAAGGAGTGTAGGATGGCCTCCTCCAGCCCGTCGAAGGTCACGCCGAGGGAGGTTTCGTACTCTCCGGCGAAGGAGCTACCCTCCAGGTCTTCTTCGGGTGACGACGAACGCACAGCGAAAAGGCCATCAGTCGGGAACGTACGCAACGCATCACCTAGTGCATCTCGCTGCGTTTGTGTTAGCTGCAATGTCGAGCAGCGTGCCTTCACGGCATCGCAATACTGCCGTAACTCTTCTTCCGGAGAGCTCAGAAACGCACTCCAGACCTCACTGCTCTCGACCTCTTCGAGCCACGAACTAAAACAATCGACGCTCAGGACTACGCCCGGGGGAACATTAAACCCGGCCCGCGTCACGTCGATCAGAGAGCTAGCCTTCCCTCCTACCTGATCAGGCGTTGTCGCACTCACCGTCGAGAACGGAAATATCGTTTCAGATTCTCCCGTGGACCGGATCATACCTGTCACGACCCCGTGAGCACGGACAGTAGGGTTTTCCTCATGCCCTAATCCTGCTCCGTCCCAATCAGGCCCGCAACTCAGGACGCGCAGAACAGTGGATAGCTGGGTGTGGCTGGGTGCCACGGAGGGGGGCTAGTTGCCGTCGGGAGGATGCACCTCTATCCACAAGGGGATCCTCCACCCGTTCCTCATCGGACGCAGCGGAACCTGCTGTCTGCCGTCTGCACTCTGGTCACTTCGTCAAACTCGGCGCGTGGCATCTTCACCACCTCACTCAGGGTCTTGCTGTCACCCATGGCCATCGTGCCTGTGTCGAAGAACCAGTCGCGAACCACGAAGCCACCAGCGTTCAGGAACTGCGCCACAAAGTTCAATGAGGCGGCACAGGTGCCTGTGTTCTTCACTTCGATCCTCACTCGAACATTGCCCACCACCGGGCTCGTGGCGTCCAGATTCTTCTCCGTATCCAAGTTCACAAATTCGAACATGGCCGTGGGGCGGGACGGCGCAGTTAGGGGGGCATTACCGTCTTCAAACTCAGGTATTGATGCTTCTGACGAAGGCGGACCCTCGTTCAATACCGAGGAGGCTGAGTAGCCAATCGGTTGGCCGTTACGAAAGACCCGAAACCAGCCGTCCACCAGGCTATCAACCTCAACTCGTTCTCCTCGCTCCAGACCCGTAGCGATGGGGTCGGAGGTTGACCGCCCGCTTCGCACATTCACGGGGGTGTGAGCCCAGCGAGCGTCACGCTGCGAACTGAACACATCACCGGGTCCTGCGGCAACACCAATCCCAAACACCACCACGAGTGCGCCAATGATCCCAGCATAGGCTTGGGGGGACCGCTTCTTTCCATAACGAACTAGAAGTACAACTGGCATGATCAGGGGCATGACTGCTAATGCACCCAGATTTATCCCCAAGGATCGAACAATCTGGAACACCAATCCTCCAACAGCTATCGCCACAACCGGATTGAACCCCTCGTCCTTAGTTGCTACTGGCTCAGGCTCTGTGGAGGATGCAGAGACAGTCTCTTGAGTGATGGGCTCTGGCTCGTCCACTGCCGCCACACTCTCTAGGATCTCTGCTTCTTCTATCTGAGATGGCCGTTCTTCCTTGGGGGCACCACAATGCGGACAAGCGGGTGCCTTGTCGCTGATCTCCCTCTCGCATTCGTAGCACTGGATTAGAGCCATGCCCTGATTCTGCCCCGCCCCACTCAGGCCCGCAACTCAGGACGCGCAGAACAGTGGATAGCTGGGTGTGGCTGGGTGCCACGGAGGGGGGGGGCTAGGAGCCGTCAGCTAGGCCGGCCTTCCGATCTTCTGATCCCAGACGAATCCAAGTGCTTCAAGTGCGTCGATGCGCTCCTCGGATAGTCGGCTCTTTTTGTAGTCTTTTCGTCGCTTAGAACACCAACTGCCGAGCCTGAACCCATCCTCGGTCTTGGACCTGGCGGGCACATTGCAGTCCCCATGCTCCGCTTTGTAGGCCTGCAGGTAGCCCAGTGCTATCTGAAAGTCCTCCTCCACCTGATCCCAGACGAAGCCAAGTGCGCTTCCTTACAGGATGCCTTCGTTCGACCCCCTAACGCTAGTTCAGCACACATATATCACTTTCATCCCTGAGTGATATCAGGTCCCGATCTCGAACAACCGAAACCCCGGCACACCCTAACCCCGATCCCGGATTTCTTGGAGTCGCATCAACACGTCGTGGCAACCCAAACCCAATATCACGACCCCAACAAAGGAAATCAGAACAAGGATCCCAAGAAGGATATTTGTCAGCCCGGACCATCCCAATAATTCCAACATGTCCAACATGGCTGTCTCCTCTGTAGTGAGCCGAATTTTTTGCAGAATATTTTTCGGAATCTGGGACTCCTACTCAATTTGAAATTAGAAAATCCCCAGCGCAAAACACTGCTTATAGATCAGGCGGTGGGCGTGGTGGAAGGGGGGGGACAGGGGTTGCTAACGTGGAGCTCGTTGCTAGGATCTCTTCCGGAATCGGAGGACCGCTCCGCACGGTCGAGTGTGGGGTGCTCCTCTTGAGGCTCGCACGTGAAATTTACCGGCTGGCCAAGGCCACTCCAGCAAGGCATACCCATAGGCGACCAGGCAAGAGGGAGATGGGGACGAAGTTCGTCAGCCGTCATGATCAAGCGGATTGAACATGTGACCACATGAGCATACTCACCAATCTCCAATACAGACTTAATCGCTCCACTACCGTGAGGCCGGTCGCCTTGGCAGTAACCGTGGGGCTCCTGGCAGGGATCGGGTCCATCGCCTTGCGCTGGGTAATCCGCGGTGTGCAATGGCTCTTCTTCGATATGGGTGGGGGCGTCGGGCTGTCCATTGGCCTGCCGGGCATACTCAACCCCGTGGTGGCTCCGGCAGTAGGAATGATCGTTGTTTCATGGCTGGTCCGACGATGGGCACCTGAGGCACAAGGTCACGGCGTTCCCGAAGTACAGTTTGCCGTTAGGGCCCGCGGGGGAAGAATACGTGCCCGGGTAGCTGGAATAAAAGCCCTGGCGTCGGCGATCTGCATCGGTTCCGGCGGTTCTGTGGGCCGCGAGGGACCCATTGTCCAGATTGGCGCTTCTCTTGGCAGCACGGTTGGGCAGGTTTTGGGCCTTGGCGCTGACGAGATCCGCGTTCTCGTGGCCGCGGGGGCGGCAGGGGCCATCGGGAGCACCTTCAATGCTCCCATTGCCGGAGTGCTCTTCGCAATGGAGGTAATCCTGGGGAGTTTCGCGACCCGCTCCCTCGGGCTGGTCGTGGTGGCATCGGTGGCAGCCACGGCCGTCGCGCATTTCGCCCTGGGAACACAGCCATCCTTCCAGGTCGTGCAGGAATTCGCCCTGGTGAGCAATTGGGAGTTCCTCCTCTACCTCCTGCTGGGGGTCCTCTCAGGGGTGGTCGCTCTGGTCTATGTGAGGGCCGTATACGGCGTCGAAGAGCTCTTCAACGCCTGGCAGATCCCGGCGTGGGTGAAAGCGCTCACCGGAGGTCTGATCGTGGGACTCATTGGAGTGTTTGGCAGTCCGCACATCTCCGGAGTTGGCCACGAAGGTGTGGAGCTGGCGCTGGCCGGCGCGCTCACTGCAGGAGCCATGGTGGCCCTTCTAGTGCTCAAAATCCTCGCTACGTCCATCACACTCGGCGCTGGCGGATCAGGCGGTGTCTTCACTCCGGGGCTCTTTATAGGAGCGATGACAGGTGGGGCGTTCGGTCAGGTTGTGGGCAGGATAGCGCCTACCATGACGGCACCTGCGGGCGCCTATGCCCTAGTCGGCGCAGCCGCTGTATTTGCTGCTGCCTCACACGCACCCATGACTGCGATCGTCATTCTCTTCGAGATGACCGGGGACTACCAGATCATCCTCCCCCTGATGTTTGCCGTGGTCCTCTCCCAGCTCATCGCCTCGCACATCAACCCGGACTCTATCTACTCCACCAAGCTGAGGCGCCTTGGCGGTGCCTTCGGCTTACACACAGAACGTGGCACGCTCGATTTCCTCCTCGTGGCCGATGCCATGACAGACAGAATCCCATCTGTCCCCCCCGACAGCGGACTGAAAGAATTCGCCGCACTCGCCCGACGGACTAAAGACACACACAGTTGGGTTGTGTTGGAGCGCGGCGACACGGTCCTCGGCATGGTGACCGTGAAGGACCTAGAGCAGGCGATCCTGGAGTCGAGTCTGGAGGATCGAACAGTGGCAGACATCATGACCACCGGGCTGGTAACCTGTCACCCGGGAGAGACCTTAAGGGAGGCCTTCCGGAGGTTCGCTGGACGAGACGTCTTCCAGATTCCGGTCCTGGACCCAGACGAACCAGGCAAGATCGTGGGAATGCTCCGACGGTCTGAGATGCTCTGGGCCTTCAAACAACTCTCGGACGAGCATGAGCGACTCCTCGAACGCCTCGAAACTCGCATAGACCAACCGAGGTCTATCTCTGCCTATGTCGAGCTTCCTGTGAGACCAGAGCACCGTCAAATCTGCTTTCACCGAATCCGTGAACTCGGCTTGCCGGAATTTGCGCTCGTCGCCCTGCTGCGTAGGGGAGAACGGGTAGTCGTGCCTCGTGGATTCACGCTCGTCGAGCCCGGTGACATACTCACGCTCATCACCACCCCTGAGCACCAGCAGGAACTCGAGCATTGGGTCGTCGAACTCTATGAGAGCCCCGCACGCAGAATCGTGTCTAGTGGTTCACCGCCGGTGGTGGAATAGGGGGGGGGGTGCCCGGAGGAAATCGGAGCTATCTTCGCCGGATTCCAGCATTCCTTGTATCACGAGGCGGTTGCATGACAACCGGCGAAATGCGTGCTAACCGGCCCTGAGGGTCGAGTGAAACACTGCTGGATAGCTAGGTGTGGCTGGGTGCCACGGGAGGGACTAGGGGCAGGTAAGGGTTTCTTTTAGGTACTCGACCATACCGTCGAGTGGTATCTCCCCGTTCCTCATGGGACACAGCGTGCGCTCGGGTTTACTCCCGCCCGCACGCTGGTTACTTCATCGAATTCGGCGCGGGCCATCTGCACTACGTCACTCAGCGTCTTGCTATCACCCACGGCCATTGTGCCAGCCTCAAAGAACCAGTCTGTGACCGGGAAGCCAGCGTCGTTCAGCAGTTGAACATCGAAGTTCAGCGTGGCGACGCAGGTGCCTGTGTTCTTCACTTCGATCTTCAAGCGAACAGCACCGAAGTTTTCTGGATAGGTGGCATCCAACACCTTCTCCGTGTCCACATCCACAAAGTCGAACGTGGCGGTGCGGCGGGATGGCGCAGTTAGGGGGGCATTACCGTCTTCAATCTCAGGTATTGATGCTTCTGGCGAAGCAAGGCAGTGCACGAGACTAAGAACTTCTGCTGTTCCTTCCAGATCAGTCCAATTCTCTTGGTACGTATCGTTATCCAGCAGGTCTACAATCCGAACAGCGACTCTCGGACTTGAGAGAAGAGCGGTCACCTCTGGGGCATTAAGTCCACTAAAAACGGTCCCGTCATTATCGGCTGTTAAACGGCCGGTGACCGTCCTGGCTTCTGCATCTCCTAGTCGGTACGTCATCCTAACATTGTCGTCGTTATCCCCGCCCATAAAAGAATGCGTGACGTATAGGCTTAATAATCCGGGACCCCCAATTCCACATCGAATAGCGAATAAGCGAATGCCACTCGAAAATGAGGTGGCGCCTTCGGCGGCTAGGTAAATTATGGTCCGGGGAGAATCGTCAAACGGATCCAGACTCTCTCTCACCTGCCAGTCTCCGACCACCCTAGTAGTATCCTGTGCATCAACCCCAACGGGGATGACTGCTAGAGCGAGCACGAATAACAGGGCTTTCTTCATGCCTTCATTCTGCCCCGCCCCACTCAGACCCGCAACTCAGGACGCGCAGAACAGTGTTAGTGTGCTACTCACAACTCGCAGGATGGACCCTTCTTCCAATTCCGATAGACGATAATGACATAGATGAGTCCCCACGCTGCAATGAGGTCAGCACGACCTAAAG
>Ga0315336_1004366_pt1 | contig 16922 bp, 14 predicted proteins | sample ASW5metaG_FD_204512 | JGI IMG/M metagenome (GOLD analysis project Ga0315336, IMG submission 204512) | Ammonia-oxidizing marine archaeal communities from Monterey Bay, California, United States - ASW #5 | ecosystem: Environmental > Aquatic > Marine > Intertidal zone | place: USA: California...
GCAAAGCGAAGCGATTCAGGCCGCGCAGCAGCGCAAAAGGTCCCCGTGTCGCGCCGAATCCGAGAACCAACTTCCAATGTTTCCAGATAGTTAGAAAGGAGGTGCACAATGGCACCCTGCTCGCCACACAACGCATGGATCGCTCGGCAGAATTGTTATCGATTTCCAGAATGCCGTGGTCGCTGAGACAGTTTTCCAGATCGTCGAGCAGCGGTTTGGCTTTCTCTTGCCGGATGGCGGCGCGGTATTCTGGCGACTGGCTTCGCATTTCTTTCTCGATGCCATAAAGCGCGGCGATCCGTTTGATTGCTTTTTCGGCGATCACCGAGCCTTGCGACTTGAACACATCGACGAGCTTGCGCCGGATATGCGCCACGCACGCGATCTCGCGGCCGCGGCCCGAGCGGTAGAACTCATTGAACCCCGAATAGCCGTCCGCATGCATCCAACCGGAATGGTCCGCCAGATGCGCGGCAGGTCGCTCGCCCTTCCTGTCCCGCGAGAAGCGATAAAATGCTGCCGGTGGAGATTGGCTCGCCCATGCTCTCTCGTCGCGGACATAGGCCCAGAGCCGTGCGGTCTTGGTCTTTCCGGCTCCGGGCGATTGCAGTTTCACCGGGATATCATCCGCGAAGATCGCCTGACCGGCCAGAACATGGCGTCGGATCGCATCGGCCAGCGGTTCCAGCAGGGTGGCGGATTTACCGACCCAGTCGGCAAGGGTCGGGCGGTTGAGGTCGACGCCTTCACGGGCGAAGATTTACGACTGTCGGTACAGCGGCAAATGATCCGCATATTTGTTCACCAGCACATGCGCCAGCAGCCCTGGCCCTGGCCCTGGACCGCCCTTCTCGATAGGGCGTGACGGCAGGGGCGACTGACATATTGCCTCGCAACACGAGCGGGCCATGCGCGGGCGGATGATGCGGTTCACAACAAAGCGGCCCGGGATGTATTCCAGCTCCTCGGTGATGTCCTCGCCGAGCGTCTTCAGTGATCCGCCACAGGCGCTGCATTCATCGCCGGGCAAGAGCACCTGTTCGTTCCGGTGCAGATGGCCGGGTTGCGGGTTGCGGCGTGGCTTGCGCTTTGGCTTGTCGTCGGCAGTCTGATCGATATTCTCATCACTGGTTGGCGGCGTTTCCACTGCCCGCCGTCAAATTGGTGCATGTGTCGTGAATTGTGAGACAGCGCCGGCCACCGACCCTCCCAATGCAACTATTTAGCGGAGGCTTTCGTTCCGATGACTGTCACACCCCTACTCCCACTCGATTGTGCCTGGCGGCTTCGATGTCACGTCGTAGACGACCCGGTTGATGCCGGCGACTTCGTTGATGATGCGGGTCGCGACGGCGCCCAGGAATTGGTGATCGAAGGGAAAATAGTCGGCGGTCATGCCGTCGGTCGACGTTACCGCGCGGAGCGCGCAGACATACTCGTAGGTGCGTTCGTCGCCCATGACGCCGACGGTGCGGACCGGCAGCAATACGGCGAAGGCCTGCCAGATGTCGTCGTAGAGGCCGGCGTCCCGGATCGCTTCCAGGTAGACCTTGTCGGCCTGGCGGAGAATATCGAGTTTGTCGGCGGTGATCTCGCCGGGCACGCGGATGGCGAGGCCGGGTCCGGGAAACGGATGGCGCCCGACGAAGGCCGGCGGTAGCCCAAGCTCGCGGCCGAGCGCCCGGACCTCGTCTTTGAACAGTTCCCGGAGCGGCTCGACCAGGTCCATGTTCATGCGGTCCGGCAAGCCGCCGACATTGTGATGGGACTTAATCGTGACCGACGGCCCGCCGGCGAAGGACACCGATTCTATGACATCCGGATAGAGCGTGCCCTGGGCCAGGAACTTGGCGCCGCCGATTTCGTGGGCGGCCTCCTCGAACACGTCGATGAAGGTGGCGCCGATGATTTTGCGTTTTTGTTCCGGGTCACTCACGCCGTCGAGCTTTCGGAGAAACAGATCGGCGGCGTCGCGATGAATGAGTGGAATGTTGTAGTGATCGCGGAACAGGCCAACCACCTCTTCCGCCTCGCCGCTCCGCATCATGCCGGTATCGACGAACACACAGGTCAAGCGCTCGCCGATGGCCTCGTGGACGAGCACCGCGGTGACCGCGGAATCGACGCCGCCGGACAGCCCGCAGATAACCCGGTCATCGGCGCCGACCTGTTGGCGAATGCGTTCGAGTTCCTGTTGCTTGAAGGCGGCCATGGTCCAGTTGCCCTCACAACCGGCGATGCGGTGTGTGAAATTACGAATTAAGTCGGCGCCGCTTGGCGTGTGAACGACTTCCGGGTGAAACATCAACCCGTAGAAGCGCCGGTCGTCATCGGCGATGACCGCCAGCGGCGCCGACGGCGACTGCCCAACCGCCCGGAAGCCGGCCGGCAATTCGATCACCCGATCGCCGTGGCTCATCCAGACTTCCTGGTTGCTGCCCAGGTCCCAAACATCGTCGAATAACGCACAGGGCTGGTTTACCTCGACGAAGGCGCGGCCGAACTCCCGTTCCGTGGACGGCTCCACCCGGCCGCCCAATTGCGCGCACATGGTTTGCTGGCCGTAACAGATCCCGAGCACCGGAACGCCACGTTCGAACACCGCATCGGGTGCCCGCGGCGTATCGTCGGATAAGACCGAGGCCGGCCCGCCGGATAGTATGATCGCCCGTGGATCGAACCGGTCAAGGATCGCCGCCGCTTTGTTATAGGGGACGATCTCGCAATAGACGCCGCTTTCGCGGACACGGCGCGCGATCAATTGCGTTACCTGAGATCCAAAGTCGATGATAAGAACGCGGTCGTTGGTCATGGGGCCTATCAGCTTTCGTCTGAAACAGTCGCGGTGTCGGCCGGCCCGCGGTTCAAGATGGCGGCGAAGAAGCCGTCGGTGCCGTGCCGCGCCGGCGTCAACCGAAGAAACGGCCCGGGTCCCGGCGGATGCTGGTCGGCGATGTTCGGCCAAATCGCCTCATATGGTTGGATGGCAAAATCCGGTCGGCGCGCCAACAGGGCGTCGATCCGATCCTCATTCTCCTCTATCAGCACCGAACAGGTAACGTAGATCAACCGCCCGCCCGGTTTTACCAGATCCGCGGCCGTTTCCAGCAACCCGTCTTGTTGGCCGATCAGTTCGTCAAGTGCGGGCACGGCGGCGGAAAACCGAAGTTCCGGATGCCGCCGCCAGGTGCCGGTCCCGGTACAGGGTGCATCGACCAAGACCCGGTCGGCGCCGCCGCGGAGCGCCGCCAGATGTCTGTCATCGACGCCGGCGATGGCCCGGCTCTGGATATTGCGGGCATCGGCGCGGCGGCGCCGGCGATTGAGTTCTTCCAAACGTCGTGCGTCGATATCGAAGGCATGGATTTGACCCCGGTCTTCCATCATTGCCGACAGTGCCAGCGCTTTGCCGCCGGCACCGGCACAGAGGTCGACCACTTGACCGGCCGGCGGCGGCGCCACCAGCCGCGCGGCGAGTTGCGATCCTTCGTCTTGGATCTCCAGGCTGCCGTCTTTGAACAAGGCATGATCCGTTACCCGGCTTTCCGGCGGCAGCCTGAGGCCGGCCGGCGCCATCGGCGTCGGCGTCACCGACAGGCCGGCGGCGGCGAGCGCCGTTGCCGCGTCGTCGCGCGTCGATTTCAAGGTATTGACCCGGACATCGACCGGCGCCCGTTTGTTGAGGCCAGCGAGCTCGGCGGTCAGGTCGTCGCCGAAGCGCCGCCGCAACGGCTCTTCCAGCGCGGCGCGGTAGTTGCCGACGGCCCAGCCCGGCGGCTGTTGGGCCGCCTCGTCGGCGGTCCTTTGCAGGCTTTGCCGTTCCGCGGCAGTCAGCGGCGCCGGCGCAAATCCCTCGCCGGAACAAAGCGCGGCCATGTCTTCTATCGACAGCCGTTCGGTGCAGTGCAGATGGACAAGCATCATGCTGCGGGCGTTGACCTCCAAGCCGCCTTCGGCGGCCTGCCATTGCAAGATCCCGCGGTTGCGCAGCATCACGTAGAACCGGTCGGCAACGGCGCGCCGGTCTTTGGCGCCGGCATAGCGTCGCCGCTTGAAATATGCGGTCAGTAGGCGATCGGGCGGTGACGCTTCGGACAGTAGCGTCTCTAGGAGTTCGATCCCTGCGGAAACGCGTCCCTCGAAGCGCATGGCGGACTAGAGCAATTTCGGAGAATACGGGTTCATTTGACCGGGATTATTTTGCGCTGTGGCAATGAGCGCGTCGCCATGCAATGTGGGACATTTCATAAGACGCGCGAAGTGGCGACAGCGCAAAAGAACCCGACCATCGGTGGGGCAAATCGGCTTTTCGGGTGCGTTGCGATGCAGGGTCACTTGAACAAGGGGTATCCCTTGTTCAAGCCCACATCGCGCTGCGCAGCGCGCTTGCCCGAAATGCCGATTTGCACCCATCAAATGACTCCGTATTCTCCGAAACTGCTCTAGGACGTGATGCGGTAGTTCGGCGGCTCGCGGGTGATCGCGACGTCATGGACGTGGCTTTCCTTGAGCCCCGCGCCGGTGATTTTGACAAAGCGGCAATTCGATTGCATCTCGGGGATCGACGGATTGCCGGTATAGCCCATGGCGGCCTTCAGGCCACCGACCAACTGGTGCAATACCGTACTGACGGGCCCTTTATAGGGCACCCGGCCTTCGATGCCTTCGGGCACCAACTTGAAACTGTCGTTGACTTCTTCCTGGAAATAGCGATCGGCGGAGCCGCGTGCCATGGCGGCGATAGAGCCCATGCCGCGATAGGATTTGTAGGACCGGCCCTGGAACAGGAACACCTCGCCCGGGCTTTCGTCGGTGCCGGCCAGCAAGGTTCCGATCATGGCACAATCGGCGCCCACGGCGACGGCCTTGGCAAGGTCGCCGGAAAATTTGATGCCGCCGTCGGCTATGACCGGCGCATCGTGCTTGCGGCAGACCTCGACGACGTCGGCCAACGCGGTGAATTGCGGCACGCCGACACCGGCCACCACGCGGGTCGTACAGATCGAGCCGGGTCCGATACCGACCTTGACGGCGTCGGCGCCAGCCTCGATCAAGGCTTCCGCGCCCTCTCCGGTCGCCACGTTGCCGGCCACGACTTGGGTAAAATTGCTCAGCTTCTTGATGGCTTTGACCGTTTCCATCACCCGTGAGGAATGGCCGTGCGCGGTGTCGACAATGATCAGGTCGGCGCCGGCGGCAACGAGCGCTTCGGTGCGTTCAAGCCCATCGCGACCGATGCCGGTCGCCGCGGCGACGCGGAGCCGGCCCTGAGTATCTTTGCAGGCGGCTGGGTAGTCGCGGGTTCGCTCAATATCTTTCACGGTGATCAGGCCGATACAGCGATAGGCATCGTCGACCACCAACAATTTCTCGATGCGATGCTGGTGCAACAGCCGCATGGCCGTTTCGGAATCGGCATGCTCACGCACCGTCACCAGATTGTCGCGGGTCATCAACTCGGCAACCGGCTGGCTTTGGTCGGTCGCAAACCGCACGTCGCGGTGGGTGAGGATTCCGACCAGGCGCCCGGTTTCGCTTTCGGTCACCGGTATGCCGGAAATGCCGTGGCGCTCCATCAGCGACAGGGCGTCGGCCAATCGTTGCTCCGGCCGGATGGTCACCGGGTTGACCACCATCCCGGCTTCAAACCGCTTTACCTTTTTGACCTCGTCGGCCTGCGCGTCGATATCGAAGTTCTTGTGGATCACGCCCAAGCCGCCAGCTTGCGCCATGGCAATGGCCATGTTGCTTTCCGTGACCGTGTCCATGGCCGCGGACAACAACGGAATGCCGAGTGTGATTTCTCGCGTGACTCTGGTTGCTGTTTGGACTTCGGCGGGCAAGACGGTCGACGCAGCGGGCACAAGCAGGACATCGTCGAAGGTTAATGCTTCGCGAATCTGCATGCTGTCTCCCTTGTGAAGTGGCGCGCCGTATAGCATGGCGTCTTAGCAATTCCTAGTCGCGGTTCTGAAAAAATATTCAGGCAACCAGCCGGCATACACGAAGCTGTGGCGCGGTCTAGGCCGGATCTTCTTTCGTGGCCGACGCGGTCCCGCGAAAGCCGGTGGCAACCACGTAGCTTTCCGCGGAATCCTTACGGCTCGCGGCCGGCTTGGCATGGCGAACTTGACGAAAGGCGCGTTTCAACCGGGCCAGCAAGTCGGTTTCGGTGCCGCCGGCCAGGACCTTGGCGATGAAGCTTCCATTCGGCGCCAGCACCTCCTCGGCGAATTCTAGCGCTAACTCGCAAAGTTGAACAATCCGGAGATGATCGGTGGCGCGGTGACCGGTCGCCGGCGCCGCCATGTCCGACAGCACCACATCGACCGGCCCGGTCAGGGCGGCCTTAACCTGGTCGGGCGCCTCGGTATCATTGAAATCGAGCTGCAGGAACGTGACCCCTGGGATTGCGTCGATCGCGTTTAAGTCGACGGCAACGACGTGGCCGCGCTGGCCTACACGGTCGGACGCGATCTGACTCCAGCCGCCGGGTGCCGCACCGAGATCCACGACCTGCGCCCCGCGACGCAGGATCTTGAAGCGGTCGTCGAGATCCGCCAGCTTGTAGGCGGCCCGGGAACGATAGCCTTCGCGTTGAGCTGCCTGAACGTATGGATCGTTGAGTTGGCGCTGCAGCCAGCGGGTCGACGAAAGGCGTCGGCCCTTTGCTGTGCGCACCCGGGTCTTCAAGGTGCGCCCGCTTCCGGCCTTCGGCCCGCGCTTTCCGTTTGACGCCATTATCCGCTCACAATTGGGCCGCTCGATCCGGCTGATCCAGCAGCATGTCCCGCAGAATGCCGTCGCGAACGCCGCGATCGGCAACGATCAATCCTTGTCCCGGCCATATGCGGCGCAAGGCACACAATATCGAGGTGCCCGGCAACACCCATTGTGCCCGACTGCGGCCGACACAGCCATTCGCAGCCAGCCGCGGCAAGTCAGTCGCGCAGACTTCGGCCGTCACCCGGTCGACGTGTTCAGGTGACATCACCAAGCCATCGACCTTGGAGCGATCATAGCGTTTCAAACCAAGATGGATACCGGCCAACGTCGTCGTCGTGCCGGAGGTACCGATCATGGCGGCGTCGTTCTCGGCCATCACCGCGGCAATGCGGTTGACCCGTTCGAACCGCACGAACAGGTCGGCCGTTTCATCGACCATGGCATCAAAGCGCGTGCGCAGGTCTCCGCTGCCGTGGCGTTCGGCTAGGTTGGCGACGCCGACCGGCACCGACAACAGGTCCAGAACTTCGACCTCGCCGGCACGCCCAAGCCGTGTCCAGATCAACTCCGTGCTGCCGCCGCCAATGTCGAAAATCAGCGCATGGCCCCGGCGGTAATCGAATACCGGGGCAGCACCCGCGGCGGCCAGGCGGGCCTCCTCTTGTCCGGAAATGACCTCAAGCGCCAATCCGGTTTCCTGTTGCACCTGGGCGATGAACTCATCGGTGTTGCCGGCCAGACGGCAAGCGCCGGTGGTGACGCAGCGGGTGCGGTCGACGGCGTGGCTTTGGATCTTATTGGCGCAGACCTTCATCGCCGCCGTCGCCCGGCGCATGGCACCAGCACTCAACCGGCCGCGCCGGGCAAGATCGCTGCCAAGCCGCACGATCCGAGAAAACGAGTCGATCACCCGGTAACCGGCGCCGTCCGGTTCGGCAATCAGCAGCCGGCAGTTGTTGGTGCCGAGATCCAGCGCCGCCAAGGTTTGGCCGTGCGATCGCACTTCGATATTCCTGCCGTTCGGCCCGCCGGCATGTCCGCCGCCGATTGTCATGCTCCTGCGCCTCCCACGGCGCTATGCTAACAGCAATCGGCCGTCTGAAAAATGCCGACGCGCAAGAACCGGTGCGACCGGGGAGCGGCCAACTGGTACAAGGCGGTGTGATTCCCATTGTTGCCGTCGAAGTGGCGAGATCGAAGCAGTGAAAATACCGATTTTTCAGGTCGACGCTTTTGCAAAGCGGACTTTCGAAGGCAACCCCGCGGCTGTCTGTCCGCTCCGTGACCTTTATGCGGGGATCGATCGCGGTCGGCAGCCGGTCCTACTGAGGTTTCAGCGGACCGATAGAATTTTATGAAGCATTGGGAATATCTCGTATCAATCCTAGTTCGTCGAGCGATTGAAGGACGTCTAGGATCGAACTTCTAAAATTCTCACTATCTTGTTCTTCCAAGAAATCAGATAATTGTTGGAACAATTCACTAGACTCTTTTGGCCCATCAATAAGAATTTCGATTAAGTGGCCGGCAACAATATCAAGTCGATGGGTTTGTCCGGAATACGGGCTGTAGACGACGTAGTCGCCTTCCCAAGACCATACCCGAAGCGGCTCGTCTCCAAGCGTTTGCCACATTGCCGTTCCTTCGTACCGTAGGCTCACGCGGGTTCGCGGAGCGAATATACAGCAGCATTTACAGTAACAATGGAGTGGGCTGATGTTAGTAGCGTGATTTGCTTTAAGCGCAGATGTCGTCAAACGGGGCCGGTAAAACAGAGAACGGGTGGTTTCGGAGTCCTGCCGGCAAAGCTTCCCCGATTAGACTGAAGCAAACCGATCCGCCAGCCGCGTTGGCCCGGTTTGTCGTCGCCAAAATGGCTCCCGCCGCTGCCGTTCCCAAAATTATCCGCCGCCTTGCCAAACGCTTCTTTTCGGCCAACACTTCAGTATTGCCACCGACTTTACTTGGCAATTCTGCGTCATTGGCATCGGTTTCGGAATTATCATTCACGTCAAAAACGCCCAGAAACCTCAATTATACTAATAGAATACGGAAAATTCTTTTACGAAGCAATACCGCCAAAATTAGCGACGTTGCTCGGCCTGTGGTTCATCGGCGGGCTCGAATGCCGCGCTGGTTACCGGAAATCGGTGAATGCCACGCTAATGCAAAGAGCTGACAGTCTATTTTCGACTAGGAAAACGTTTGATGCTGCGGGCTTATGAAGGGCCGATTGGCTGGGGGGGCGGGGGTCGAACCCGCAACCTCCTGGGTCAGAGCCAGGCGCTCTGCCAATTGAGCTACCCCCCAACAAAACGGAGCCGGAGACTAGAAAGGCCGGCCGGGGTTGTCAATTGTGAATGATCACCTGTCAGAGGCCGGTCCGGACCTGCCAGAGTTCCGGAAAAAACCGAATCTTCAGGCGGTTGGCTAGGAAATCAACACCTGAGGTGCCGCCGGTGCCGCGTTTACGGCCGATGATGCGCTCGACCGTGGTCAGGTGGCGAAACCGCCATTGCTGGAACCAGTCTTCCAAATCGACCAGTTTTTCAGCCAATTGATAAAGCTCCCAGTGGGCCGCGGTGTCGGCATAGATTGCCAGCCAGGCGCGTTCCACGCCCGGGCTCGCCTGATAGGGTTTGGTCCAGTCCCGTTCCAGCCGGTCCTCGGGAATGGCATGGCCGTGACGGGCAAGCAACGCCAAGGCTTCGTCATAAAGCCCGGGCGCGTTAAGGGCCGCGGCGAGACGTCCGTGCAAGTCAGAGCGATGGGCATGCGGTTCAATCATTGCCGGGTTCTTGTTACCCAGCAGAAATTCGATCAGGCGGTATTGATAGGATTGGAAGCCGGAGGATTGGCCGAGTTCATCGCGAAACGTCAGGTAATCCGACGGCGTCAAGGTCGAAAGGACATCCCAGGATTGGATCAACTGCGCCTGAATGCGAGAGACTCGCGCAAGCATTTTGAACGCCGGTTCGATCGTGTCTCGGCGCAGGCAGCCGATTGCCGCTTCGAGTTCGTGGATCATCAACTTCATCCACAGCTCGGTGGCCTGATGAATGATGATGAACAGCATTTCGTCGTGGCTGTCGGATACTGGCTGTTGTGCCGAGAGGATATTGTCGAGCCGCAGATAGTCGCCGTAGCTCATCCGATCGGCAAAATCCGTATACGGCCGAGCGGTTGCGGCGTGGTCGGAATTTGACATTGCGCTCACTTCTATGGGGTTGCCAAACGCCCCGCCCAGAAACAAATGATCGGACATCTCAGGCTGATGTCCGATACGAGCGGAGTGCAACAAATAATTGATTTTTATGGTTAATAATTGGTCAACACCGGGATCAGATCCGATGTTCGCCCGACGCTACATCAAACCTCGGAGGAGGGTTCGGACCCCGTACCGACGTCTGTAATTCGCCTCAAAGCCTAGGCAAACTGGTCACTTCGTCGATTTTCCTATCGCGTTAGGATGACGAATTCAAGACATTCGTTGAAGACGTTGGTTTCTATTGCAAAATAGACACACCAAGATATCGACTCGAAACAATCATCGTGTATAAAACAATAATTAATCAACCATGGTTAGTCCGCCGCTGATGCTCATGACCTGGCCGGTGATAAAATTCGAGCGCTCGCTGGCGAAAAAAATGATGCCGTCGGCGATCTCGCCGGGTGCCGCAACGCGACGGAACGGGATGGCCCGTTCCAACGCCGCGCGCATTTTGTCGGGCTGACCCTGGAACAACGGTGTGTCGGTCGGGCCCGGGCAAATGCAATTGACGTTGATTTTATGGCGCGCCATTTCCCTCGCCAGCGATTTGGTGAAGGCGATGACGCCGCCCTTGGCGCCGGCATAGACGGTCTCCCCGGTGCTACCGACGCGGCCGGCGTCGGAGGCGACGTTGACGATCTTGCCTGAATTTCGCTCGATCATGCCGTCCAGGAAAGCCCGCGTGACCCGCACCGGACCCATCAGATTAATGGCGATCACCCGATCCATGAAATCCGGGGTGTTGTTGACGAACGGTTCGATGCGGTCCCAGCCGGCGGCGTTGACGACACCGTCGATCTGGCCGGCGGCCGCCAGCACCTCCTGCGCGAAGGCGTCGATGGCGTCACCATCCGACACATCAAGGCGGACATAATTGACGCTGTCGCCACCTTCTTCCGCGATGGCGGCGCCGCCGGCTTCGTCGATATCGCCGCACCAGACCCGTGCGCCGAGGTTTACCATTTCCAGGACCGTCGCCCGGCCGATGCCCGAGGCGCCGCCGGTGACCACGATGTTCTTGCCGTCGAGGCGCATGTCCGCACCCTCCTTCGCTGTCGTAAGATTGCGTAGTCCGCAAATTCGGCGTTGGCCCCGGCCTTGTCAAGCGACGCAACGTCGCATGCCGATTGGCTTCTACGCTGGTTGCTCTGCCGTTACGTTTCGCCGGCCAAGGCGCGGCTGATGACCAGGCGCTGAATGTCGTTGGTGCCCTCATAGATCTTGGTGACCCGGACGCCGCGGCAAATCCGCTCAATGGGAAAATCCTGCAGATAGCCGTAGCCGCCCAAGGTTTGCAGGGCGTCGGAAGTGATCCGCTCAGCCGCTTCGGAGGCGAACAACTTGGCCATGGACGCTTCTTTCAGACATGGTTGGCCGGCGGTTTTCAAGGCTGCGGCGTGCAGCACCAATTGTCGGGCCGCTTCCAGATCGGCGGCGCGATCGGCAATCCGGAAGGCGACCGCTTGGTGCTCGATGATCGGCTTGCCGAACGTCTCGCGCTGGCCGGCGTAGTCGAGCGCACAATCGAGGGCGGCACGGGCCATGCCGACAGCCTGGGCAGCAATGCCGATGCGACCGCCTTCCAGGTTGCTGAGCGCGATCTTGTAGCCCTCGCCGGCCGCGCCAAGCCGCGCCGACGCGTCCACCCGCACGTCGGCAAAATGAATTTGGCAGGTGTCGGAGGCGTTTTGCCCCATCTTCTTTTCGGTGCGCGCGACTTCGTATCCCGGGCTGTCGGTTGGTACCAGGAAACAGGAAATGCCGCGTTTTCCGGCGGTCGGGTCGGTTACCGCGAAGACCAGGGCGAGATCGGCATTGGCGCCGGTGGTGATGAACTGTTTGGTGCCGGAAATCACGTATCCGTCGCCATCGGCGCGGGCACGGGTCTGCAGGCGGGCGGCATCGGAGCCGCCCTGCGGCTCGGTCAGGCAAAACGCGCTTAGCATTCGGCCTTCGGCCAATGCCGGCAAATACTGCGCCTTTTGCTCTTCGGTACCGTAATCCACCAGCGGCATACAGCCGACGGAATTGTGACCGCTCATGACCGTTGCGACAGCACCGTCGCCGGCGGCGATTTCCTCCAAGGCGAGCGCCAGCGATACCGTGTCGGCACCGGCGCCGCCCCATTCGGTCGGCACCGTCACGCCCATCAGCCCGAGGCGACCCATTTCAGCGAAGGCGGCCCGCGGAAACGTGCCGTCACGCTCCCATTCGGCAGCATGGGGCGCCAAATGGTCGGCAGCAAAGGCCCGGGCGGTATCGCGCACCAGCCGCTGTTCTTCGCTCAGAAGCATTTCCCCGCTCCCCGATGCCAAACAAACCCATCAAGTCGGCATTAGCCGCGGTGATGTTTGGGCTGTCAAGCGGAGGCCATCGGCGAACGGGCAGTCAACCCTGGGGCGCGTGAGACCGGGTCGGCGTGTCTTGAGAATCCATCGGGACCGCGCGTTTGTCGACCAGACCCGACACGGTTTGCATGGCGCGGGCGACTTCGGTCTTCATCGCGTTAAGCTGGCCAACATCGAGGGACGCATTGCCGCGATGGGCATGAAGCGCGTCGTCGATCGCTTCATCCAGTTGAGTCAAATAATCTATATGTGGCCGCAGATCGATCGTCGGCATGATGGTGCCCCCTTCATTTTTCAAATCGATACCCGCGTGTCGTTACAAGAATCGGGCCATCCCGATACTCACTAGATCTTGTATCGATTAGCCGCATGTTCGCAATACTTGGTGTTTCGGTCCGATTGTGGAGGCGGCGATCCTTGCCGCTCGGAAAAGATTTCCCAGGCGATCCGCTCAGGCCGTTCCGGGTCGGCATTTGCCGAATATTAAGGGCACGCCGGCATGCTCTGCCGATAGAAAAGAACACGGAGAAGCATCATGCGTTGGATCGCCAAATCTGGTGTCGTCGATGACGGCGCCGATAAACTGTCGTCAATGGAATCTTACTCTGCACACGGCTCTGCCGCGGCAGTGATGCCGCTTATCGTGACCGATGAAGACAGGCCGCCGTATTTGGTACTGGATGAGCGGTCCGAGGGTTTTTCGCGGTTCCTGCTGCCGGGGCTGATCGCGTTGCTGGTCCTGGGCGCGGTGCTTGGAACGATGCTGGCGCCGCCGCTGCTCTAATAGGTACTGTCGGCAGATCTGACCAGCGACCACGGGGTTCGCATGATGATGTAGAGGTCGAGCCAGATTGACCAGTGGTTGATGTAGTAAAGGTCGCACTCGACGCGCTTCAGAATCTTGTCCTCGGTTTCGGTCTCGCCGCGCCATCCGTTGACTTGTGCCCAGCCGGTGACGCCGGGTTTGACCTTGTGCCGGGCGGCATATTCCTCGACGACCTCTTCGAACAGCCGGCCGCCGGCCTTGGTGCCGAGCGCATGCGGCCGCGGTCCGACGATCGACATGGTGCCGGCCAGCACATTGATCAGCTGCGGCAGCTCGTCGATGCTGGTCTTGCGTAAGATGCGGCCGACGTTGGTGACGCGCGGATCGTCTTTGGTGGTCTGGCTTTCAGCGTCGGCGTCGGTCATGTCGGTGTACATGGTGCGAAACTTCAACACTTCGATCGGCCGGTTGTTGAAGCCGAGCCGCTTTTGACGAAACAGCACCGGCCCGCGGGAATCGAGTTTAACGGCGATGGCAGCGCCAATTATGATTGGCGCCGTCGCCAACAAGGCCAGGGCGCCAACAATGCGGTCTTCGATCACCTTGGCGACATAGGCCCAATCCGAAACCGGCCGGGCGAATACGTTGAGCATGGTGACGCCCGACAGCTCCACCGGGTCGCGATTGAGGAAACGGAAACCCGCCAGGTCCGGCGCCAGCAGCACATGCACCGGCGTTTGGGCGAGGCTGCGGGCGATATGCTCGATGCGGTCTTCGGCCTGCCACGGCAAGGCGACGATGACCTGATCGACCCCGTTGGCGCGGATCATCTGGATAAGATCGTCAACGCCGCCGACCAGCCGATGGCCGCAGATGTCCGGCGGCACGCGGTCGCTGCGGTCGTCGAACAGGCCGACGATCTCCACGTCGGTATCTTCGGAATCGGCGAGATGCTGAATCAGGCGGCTGCCGTGCTCGCCGCCGCCGACGACCGCGGTCCGCGACGACAGACGGCCAGCCCGGCGCCAGGCGCGGACGCGATTGATCCAGATCACCCGACTGAGCGCTAAGGCGCTGAAGCCGCCGACGAACCAGACAATGAATGCCAGGCGTGAGAAACTGTCGGAAACCTTGAAGGCGAAGGCGATGGCCAACAACAACGCGAAGGTGATCAACCAGCCGCCGAGCATTTTGTGAAGGTGAACGCGCCGGCCCAGGCAGTGATCGCGTTGATAGATTCCGGCGATGTCAAATACAACTGCGGCCGCGAGTACAGCGACCGCCAGGCTGGCGCTATGAAAATCCTGGAACTGATGCCAATCCGACACCGCCATGAAACGAAACGACAGAATGCCGGATATGAGGATAATCAGGAGATCCAGACCGCGCAGGCAACCGGTTAGGATTTTCGGGGACAGACGGCTCTTGGCTTTGGTCGGGAATATGTCTTCGGTTTTTTGTACCGTGATGTTCATGCCACTGCCCGTGTGATTGTTCTTGCTGTTCTCATAGCAGCCGGTTGGTATAAACGAGGTTAACGCTGGCCGCTTTGCGCGCCCCGACCGGGCCGAGCGCGACGCGCCGGACATTGGAGATTGCTGATGAAAGTCAAAGCGGTAGAAACAATTCGGCTGGATGAGTTCGCGAATATTCTTTGGGTGCGCGTGGAAACCGACGAGGGCGTGACCGGCCTCGGCGAAACCTTCTTCGGTGCCCGGGCGGTAGAAGCCTATATCCATGAGTCGGTGGCGCCTTACCTGCTCGGCAAGGATCCGCTGCAAATCGACCGGCATGCCCGCGGCCTGACCGGCTATCTCGGCTTCAGCAGCACCGGCGTCGAGACACGCGGCAATTCCGCCGTCGACATCGCGCTTTGGGACCTATTCGGCAAGGCCAGCGGACAGCCGGTCTACCAACTGCTGGGCGGCCTGAGCCGCGACAAGATCCGCATCTACAACACCTGTGCCGGCTATCGCTATATCCGCTCGCGTCCCGCCCAGAAGACCGACAATTGGGGGCTTAACGAGCCGGACGAAGGACCCTACGAAGATCTCAACGGATTTCTGACCCGCGCCGACGAGCTGGCGGAGAGCCTGCTCAGCCAAGGCGTCACGGCGATGAAGATATGGCCGTTCGACTTCGCCGCGGAAGCCTCCGACGGTTTGTACATATCAGGCCCGGAATTGGACAAAGCGCTGGAGCCGTTCGCGAAAATTCGTAACGCCGTCGGCAACCGCATGGACATCATGGTCGAGTTGCATTCGCTCTGGAAGCTGCCGGCGGCCAAGCGCATCGCCGAGGCGCTGGAGCCCTTCGATCCGTTTTGGTTCGAGGATCCGGTGCGCATGGATTCGCTCGGCGCGCTGAAGGAATATGCGCGCTCGACGCGCGTGCCGATCTGCGCCAGCGAAACCCTGGGCGGCCGTTGGGCGTTCCAGGACCTGCTCGATACCGGCATTGTCGGCGTGGTCATGCCCGATCTCTCGTGGTGCGGCGGCATCAGCGAAGCGCGCAAAATTGCCGCCATGGCTGAGGCCCGGCATTTGCCGGTGGCGCCCCATGACTGCACCGGCCCGATCGTCTGGATGGCGTCGGTGCATTTGTCGCTGAACGCGCCGAACGCGCTGATCCAGGAATCCGTGCGTGCCTTCTATACCGGGTGGTACAAGGAATTGGTGACCAACCTGCCGGTCATCGAAGACGGCCATATCCTGCCGCCGGAAGGACCCGGACTCGGCATCGACTTGCTACCGGATTTGAAGAAACGCGCCGACGCGACCGTGGTTCGGAGCGCTTGAGGATTTGGATTTCTAATACCGATACATCATAATCGGAGTTGACGGTTGATAATCGGAGTCAGCCGCGTTCCATTTCGATGTGTGGGATACGCTTGTTACGCTTTTCCCTAAAACCTTCACGCATCGCTCGAAACCCAAGAGATTCATAAAAAGTTCTGGCATTGATCGTGGAATTGAGGTGGCTGATTGAGCAGCCTTCTTTTTCGCAATCCGCTTGGCAAGTTGCAAATAGCTGTTTGCCAATTCCCTGCCCTTCATGACGGGGATCTACATATAGACTCACTAATTCGTCCCCTGACCAAGAAGCAAATCCAACAACCAGCCCGGTGCCCTCCACGGCCACCCAATACACTTCGCCACCGCTGCTGGCCGCGCGCACGTATCCTTCCGGCGTTCTACCATACAGCCATGCTTCGACGATGCCTGGCTCCAGCATTGGGCCACAGGTCTGGATCACAGCATTAGTATGTACAGCTTGCATACCCGCTGAATCTTTGGCCCTCATTCGGCGAATTTCAAACATGCCAACTTATTCGCATTTGACCGCGAAAAGGAAAGTGTATCTAGAACGACATTTCTTGCCCGTATGAGCAGACTGTAAAGCGTAGCATAGCCGAATTACCAATAGTGTTAAATCAGCACGATTTTTCCTCTTCCAGTTTTAGGTTGGGGATGAAGCAAGCGGACTGTCTATATATGGGAATTGCGGGATTAGAAGTCGTACGGTCCGGCCCGCATGACCTCATCCGGCAACCAAGTCTCGTGGACATGGCGCCAGCGAAACGGCCGTTCCTCGATGCCGGTCTCCAGCAGGATCGCCGACGACAGGCGGCCGTTTTCCGGCGGCGTTGAATTGACCGCGTGGTGCTGCCATTCCTCGTAGGTCACCAGTGACCTGCCCCTGAACTTTCATCGGACTGGAAGCAGAGCCCTTTTCATTGTGAAGCGCCCCCCAACTTTGGACCACCGAAGGCTGGAGTTTTCCGGCTTTGATCAGGGTAACGGGCTGGTTG
>Ga0315336_1004367_pt1 | contig 16921 bp, 9 predicted proteins | sample ASW5metaG_FD_204512 | JGI IMG/M metagenome (GOLD analysis project Ga0315336, IMG submission 204512) | Ammonia-oxidizing marine archaeal communities from Monterey Bay, California, United States - ASW #5 | ecosystem: Environmental > Aquatic > Marine > Intertidal zone | place: USA: California...
TTACATGTCGCAGTGGGTGACACCATCGAGCGAGGTGACGTGGTCGCTTCGCTCGAGGCAACCAAGAGCGTGTTTGACCTTACTACGGCCATTGCCGGTACAGTCGACACGATCCTCGTTAAGCAAGGCGATACGATTCTCGTTGGTAAGCCGATCTTCAAACTAGAAACAGGGGACTCGACAGGGTCCGTAAGACGCGTTATCCACAAAGACCCGGGTATCCCGACCCTCGTTCCTCGTCAGGCCTCGAGCCTGAAAGTTACCAGTCCCAGTGAGCCAGCGCATGCGTATGGTGTTGGGCTGGTCGGCGTCAACACGGTCAGTGGCAGTCAGGCCGTGAGCAACGCAGAACTGGTCAGTGAAAATGGGATGACCAACGATCAGGTCATCAATCGTACCGGTATTTCCAGTCGTCAATGGGTTGCCGAAGGTGAAGATGCGGTCAGCATGGCCGTGCGCGCTAGCCGCGGCCTCTTGAATCAACACTCGCTGGCTGTGACCGATATCAATTTGCTGATATGCACCACAACCACGCCGAACACGGTTACGCCGTCGACGGCATGCCAGATCTTGAGCGGCATGACCGATGGTAAAGAAGAGTCACTCGTTCAATCCTATGATATCAATGCGGCCTGTTCCGGTTACCTTTACGCGTTGCAGGCTGGACACGATTACTTGCAGAGTCGCCCGGAAGCCCGCGTGTTGGTCGTCACCGCGGAGGCCCTCTCGCCCCTGTTAGACACGAGCGACGAGGATACGGTATTTCTGTTTGGCGACGCTTCTTCAGCCACGTTGCTGGTGGGTGAAGCATATGCCGATCAAGCGATTGCACGGCTTTACCAGCCTGATTTGAGTGCAAAAAGCGACGATTCCGAGAGCCTGCGGGTACCATTTTTGGGCGATGGCTATATCACGATGAAGGGCCGGAAAGTATTCACCGAGGCGGTTCGGGCAATGCTCTCAAGTCTCAATCGGGTTTGCCACCATCATGGCATGAGTGTGGGTGATTTAGATTTGATTGTGCCCCATCAGGCAAATGATCGAATCACCGAGGCCATCCGTCGACGCATAGGTATCAACGTCTACAGCAACATTCGCCACCGTGGGAATACGTCTTCCACCAGCATTCCCCTTTGTCTGGCGGAAGTGCTGCCCAAACTTGCAGATGGTGTACGAGTCGGGCTTTGTGCCTTTGGTGGGGGTTTCACCTTTGGGGCAACAGTCCTGGAAACCTTGAAAGCCGGCGCTGCCGTTTCAGGTTCGTCTCAAAGTGAAGTTCGCCGCGCTTCTTGATTCGAGCCCTGGCAGGTGTGTTGCGACACCCTTTGGCTGGCAGAAGCGATGTCTGGAGAAAATTCTCGTGGCCGTGCCTGGTCTTCGACGGGAGGGGTCAACGGCGGTCAAAGCACCCCACTGGGATCCCGACCAGCGCAACCAGCAGGATGAGAAACAGACTGCCTGGTTCCGGAACGGCAGTGGCACTACCGGTGCCACTGGTGCCAAAATTGGTCTTCCACACCAGGTAGTCGGATTGTCCGACGGGGCCTGCCGCGCCGGGATCTCGATTCGGTAGCGTCGTTGTCCCAAGATGATCACGCCACACGGTGTAGTCGGCTGCATCGACAAGACCGTCGTTGTTGTAATCGCCAGGCAGGCCAGCCACAGTCGACTCCAGGAGCAACTCTCCGGAGGCAAAGATCAGTTTGAACTTTTCGGCGTCGGGTCCCCCCAGGACTATACCGCGATTGGAAATGCTTACCGCTTGCACAACAGAAAACTGCTGCCCGAAATCGGGATAGTAATCGCCCGTGAGCGTTACCGCTAAGGTTCCGTCGAGGTAGACATTCTGGGCTACCTGAAGCGTGTCGAATTGATTTGTGGAGGTGCCCCCGATCTCGATCTCCAGAACACTTTCGGATCCCATCGTAAAATCGCCTTTGACAGTTAATTCTCCAACACCGTGACCGGGTGCGACCACTGCAGCGGCCAGGGTCAGATCGCCATTGACGATACCATCGCCTCCCAGATGGCCGTCGTTGTGTTGGAAGGTGCCGGTCTGGGTCGATAATCCGGAGTCGAGATACAAATGTCCCGAACCTAATTTGGTAACCGTCTGGTTTGCAAAGTCGAATCGCCCCTTGAGTGTGAGTTCCGCCCCCGAGGCGATGTCAAGAGTTGTGGATGTATCGGCAAAGACCGGGGCAGTCCAGCTGTGGTTGCCACCGGTGACAGTCACCCGGGCAGTACCGGTATCGGCATCGAGCGTCAACGTTTGCCCACCTTCAAGCCGATAGGAACTCGACCCATCGAGGGTGATTTCCCGCACGGTTACCGGCGAGTCCATGGTCACGGTGGTGACCGCCGGCCCGGCGCCGGCGAACTCAGCCGTGTTGTTGTTACCGTTGGGAACACCTGCAGGTGACCAACTGGCCGGGTTGTGCCAGCTACCGCTGGATGCAACCCACTGGAAATCGGTTGGGATGGGTAGGGCCGTCGACTCGAGCAGTAACTGTCCCGAGTTGAAGACCAGTTTGAACTTGTCGGCATCGGGTCCCCCCAGCGTTACACCGTAATTGGCAACGCTGGAGGCTTGCAAAATGGAGAACTGCTGCCCGAAGTCGGGATAGTAATTGTCGGTGAGCGTTACCGCTAAAGTTCCGTCGAGGTAGGCGTTTTGGCCGACTTGAAGCGTGTCAAATTGGCTTGTGGAGGTGCCCCCGATCTCGATCTCCAGCGCACTGTCCGATCCCATGGTGAAATCACCGCCGACGGTTAATTGTCCGACGTCGTGACCGGGTGCGACTGCTGCAGCGGCCAGGATCAGATCGCCATTAACGATGCCATCGCCTCCCAGATGGCCGTCGTTGTGTTGGAAGGTACCTTTCTGGGTCGTTGATCCGGAGTCGAGATACAAACGTCCCGAACCTGATTTGATGACCGTCTGGTTTGCAAAGTCGAATGATCCTCCGAGTGTGAGTTCGGCCCCCGAGGCGATGTCAAGGGTTGTGGATGCATCGGCGGAGACCGGGGCGGTCCAGCTGTGGTTGCCACCGGTGACCGTGAGCCCGGCGGCACCGGTATTGGCATCAAGCGTGAGCGTGTTGTTGCCGTTAAGCCGGTAGGAACTCGACCCATCGAGGGTGATTTCCCGCACGGTTGCCGGTGAGTCCATCAGTACGGTGGTGACCGACGGCCCGACGCCGGTGAACTCAACCGTGTTGTCATCACCGTTGGGAATACCTGCAGGTGTCCAATTGGCCGAATCGTGCCAGTTGCCACTGGATGTTGTTGTCCATTGAAAATCAGTCGGACCAGGGATCCCGGTCACGGTTGCATCGGCGGTAAAATCAATGCTCTCAATATTGGCCGTAATCGTGCCGAAGAAACCGGCGTCGACAGAAATGGTTCCCAGGTTGACGTCGATAATTGAAGCTTGACCATATCCCTGCGAATCGATTTCCAGATGTACCGTGGCCCCACTACCCTCCAACTCAAAAATTTCATCAAGGATCACCGCTGGCAGACCTGCTGTCGATCCGCTGTCGGTGACATTGTCGCCCAAATCATTAAGCGCATTGTAAGTATTGCTGAGGATACCCCACCGCCAACCTACGTCGACCCGAGTAATTGTGTACGACCAGTTGTAGAGGTTAAAATCGGGATCGACGTTAGTGGGAGAAGTCCAAAAGACGTCGTTTCCACTGGTGGAGAGCGATGTCGTCCAGGAGGCAGGATTGATTGCCAGAACGGGCAAGCAGGCACTCCAGGCCACGACAGTCAACAGGGCACAACAGAAAGGAAGCAGTTGTTTTTTCAGCTCCACAGTAATGGGCTCTCTAAATTCCATCGGTGCGGTGGTTCAGAGAGATTATAATATGCGGCGCCAAAGAACGCCAGCAAAGGAGAAGATCACCCCATGTATCGATCCAGGATGACGCCCAACAGGTTGTTGCAAATTGCCTGCACAGCACTGGTATTTACCACTTCAATTTTCGCTGGCCGTCAATTCGTCGCAGCCGAGACCATCGCCCGCTGCGGTGACGGTTGGTTAGAAATGGTCGACCAGTACGCAGTGCTCCATGTGCGTGGGACCCCGTACGAAATGGGGTATCAACATGGGGCCCTGCTGAAGGAGCACATCCACGAAAATATGGATTTTTTGATGGCCGCGCTGAGCAGTCCGACCCTTGTCAAGTTAGGTTCGTTCAAGATCAATCCCCGGAGTGCGATCCGAGGGATTTGCGAGTTTCAACGGAAACACATTCCACCATCTTATTATGAGGAGTTGGCCGGGTTGGCTGCTGGGGCCGAGATCGATGAGGACGACATACGGATCGGTAATTTTTTACCGGAACTTATGCATTGCAGCGGTTTTGCCATGATGAATTCCGCAACCAAGGATGGCACTCTCTATCACGGTCGCGTACTCGATTACGCCATCGATTGGCGGTTGCAGGAGCATGCGGTGTTGATGGTTGCTGAACCGACACGAGGGATTCCCTTTGTGAATGTCACCTATGCTGGTTTCATCGGCTCGGTGACGGGGATGAATGCGCGGCACGTTTCCATTGGTGAGATGGGGGGTGGGGGGTATGGGCACTGGAGCGGCGTGCCTATGGCGGTTCTTGTGCGCCAGGTCCTGGAGTCGGCTGAAGATTTACCGGCGGCTGTCACCTTGTTTCGTGATCAGCCACGGACTTGCCAGTACTTTTTTGTGATTGCCGATGGAAAGACCAATCAGGCAGTCGGCATGGAGGCGTCCTGGAATCGTTTTGAGCTGATCAAGCCGGGTAGTACCAACGACCTGTTGCCGACCCCCGTCAAAGATTGCGTGCTTCTTTCGGCCGGAGACCGTTATCGCGAACTCGTTCGCCGGGCAAAGCAGGGGTATGGCGATTTCACTGCGGAATCAGCACGTCGGCTCATGGATCGCCCCGTTTCGATGAATTCGAATCTGCACAACGTTCTGTTTGAGCCGGCATCGTTGCGGTTGTGGGTTGCCAATGCCACGGCCGATCTTCAGCCGGCCGCCAATCAGAATTATCAAGAGTTTTCCTTGGGAGAATTGCTGGCACGCCGTCCCGATGCCGGGGTACGCGAGATTCCGTTGATGACAACGGCATTCCCTTAGAGCAGGATTCAGGTGCGATTTCGCTGCAGCTCGCTCAGTAGTTTGCGGGCCGTACAGACGTTTACTACCGGTAGCCATCCATGCCGAGCTCCAGTTTCAACTCTTCAAACTGCTCAATGTATTGATCTGTGGTTGAGTGAACATGCTCTGCCTCGGTGATAAATTTTATTTCCTCGTGGCAAGACACGTTACAGTCGACCATGACGTTTTCGTAGGCGGTGAGATTTTTTCCATAAGCGATCAACAGCTTGTGTTCGTCGAGCTGGACTTCTTGTGGAATGGCGGGATTGAGCACGGCAATCCCGACGCATCCGTCATTGACCAGGAGGTCTTCAAAGTCCCACAAAATACTCTGCAAGATCGGCATGTCCAGGTGCTCTCGGTAGAGGTCGACGTGGCCAGGACTACATCCGTGGCTGGTCTCGAGCACAACATCAACAACGTTACCCAAAGGTTCGAGCAGGTCGATAAATATTTCCATCACGCGCTGCCGCGTCACAGCCCCCATTAGCACCGGTATGGTTGTCTTGCTCTCTTCGTCTCGATAGCTGTCGTGTCGGAAACCTGCACGGGGGACGATTTCCAGGTCATAGGAGGGACGTACACCGTCGCTCAATTCAAAGTTGCCGTAGCGGGAAATGCTCAAATGCGTTTCCAACTCATCCTCGCTGAGCTTGTCAAAGCTGCTGGCGGTATGGCTTGGAAAATCGTCATGAAAAACGTTACGAAAGAACTTTTTGAGGAACCCCATCGATGCGTCTCGTTCTTGTGGTGTTTTGCAGTTGGTGGTCAGCAGGCGGGTGAGTGGTGAAACCGTGGCCGTGCACCTGTTGCTGACTTTCTCGTAAACGCCGTGGGGAGTTGTTGGGGGTTGTTTTGACGACGTGCCATACACTTTGGCCCCATCGTCTGGTAACGGTCCTCACCCGGTTTGACCGGTGAGTAGGTTGAACTGGCCCCGCTCTGCTTCAAACTTAGGTCACTCAGGCAATCGCTCCATAAAACGCTATGTGGTCGCAGGGAAATCGCGAGGCCAGCCAACCATACAAGCCGTAGGACCTGACCTGGTTTGTGGTGGAGGGTTGTGCCGCAGAGACCCATTACCCGGGAGGCGTCGGTCGGTCGGTACCTGCCAACTGGTTATGCTACGCACGAATACTTCCAGCTGGCCTCAAACCGGCTACACCGTCGAACCGGTAAAACCGTTACCGCACGTTATGTGTGACTGGCCAACAATATCGGGTCCAAAGACTGGCCGCCAAGGAGAAGCCAGGAGAGCCCAGGGAGAGCCCAGGAGAAGAGCCGTTTGGGAACCCCTTTAGCGACAGCGCACCAGGGTCATTATGGCCATCGAAGTCCCGTATTGCTTGTGGTAGTTGTAAAGTGGAAAGTCCCACCAGCTACCATCCTGTTCTTGCAAAGACAGGATGATGTTTGCCAGTTGTTCTTGAAAAAAGGGCCTGCGATCGTTTGGCAATTCGTCGATGCACATCGCGGCATAAAAGTGTCCGTAGTAGTAAAAATACCCTGCCACGTAGAAATCCGAATCATGAGGAACGGGTCGCTTACGTGCCAGGCCGAGCCAACCATTGCGGGCAATCAATCGATTCAGCCAGGTCGCGAGCACCTCGTCGGTAATCCGTTCATCACCGTACAAACGAAGTGCCAGATTGCAAACTTGCGAGCGCCCCAGACTTCCACCAGGTCGGTTGATTGGGTGCATCGGTACCAACCGCAGGTATTCCCCGTAGGCATAGCTGAAGTCGGGCTTTTGTTGACGCTTGAGCGAGGCGATTGCCTTGTCAATCAACTTTTCAGGAAACTCAATTTCAAGCATCTCCTGGGCATCGCGTAAAGCAATCAGGGCGGTAGCCGTCGTAAAACTCATCGGGCTTCCGGCTGGTTGCTGCGTTCTGGCGACAAAGTCGTAATAGCTCCAGCCACCGTTGATAAAGCTATAGCGACGCAACATATCGACTTGTCCTGCGGCCAGGTTTCGCAGGCGCTCCTGACGTGCCACGTCGCCTTTGGCCTGCCCGTGAAGACGCGCCAGGGCTTGAATTGAGTAAGCGTGAGCCCAGATGTTGTAGAGCGTGTCGGGGGTTGCCCGCCGCAGAGTGATCAGCCGCTCCGCAAGGGATTTTTCCCCGCCGTCGATTGCTTTGTTGACCTCCACTTGCAGTTCACGGGGCAAATGGTCGGTGGCATCGATCAGTGCCCACACGACCAAACTGGTGACGGCAGTTCGAAAGGCGTCGTGGGCACCGGGAGGGGGGGCGTAGATGTTCAAGCCCTTGGTTCCCTCGGGACTTCCCCAGGAACCATCGGGACGTTGATCCGCCAGCAACAAGACGACACCTCGCTTGATGGCGTCATCGATTGCTTGTGGAGGTGGGGGAACAATCGGCTTTGGTTTGGGCCCCCGAGTCGCAAGTGGCGAGTTTCCCTCGGAGGCTGGGGTGTCAGCCTTTGCAGCTTGAGACGGTTCAGACCACAACACTCCATGGACCAGCCCGGTTATCAGCCCCAGACCGACGACCAGCATTGGAGAAAACTTCAGCGGTAAAGGATTATTTGTCATCGGCATCGTCTTGTTCGTCTTCCAGGGAGACAACGTCGCCGACCTCTAGCCCCGCCACGATTTCGATATTTTCGCTGGAACGTTGGCCAGTTTTCACGCTTCGCCGCTGGGCCCCGGTCGACGCGTCGTCTGGGTCCACAACCCATACGTATTCCGCCTCTTCGTTATCCTCATCGGAATGGATCGCATCTTTGGGGACAACAATCGCATGGGCTTGATCGTAGGTGACCACCTTGACTTTGCACGTCATTCCAGCGACGAGCCACTCCGGTTCACTTTCAGTGAGGAGTTTCAAATCGATCCAGAATTTTGCACTGCTGATCGGCGCCATCGAAAGCGTTTCGACCGTGGCTTCGAGTTTAGGACTTCCTTTGGGTGGAAGCACGATTTTGGCTGGTTGCCCCACCTTAACACCGGGTCGATCGGCCTCGCCTATGTTTCCTGCCACATAAAGCGGGCGAGGTTTTACGATCGTCATCAAGATGGAATTGGATGTCGCGGAGTTATGGGGGCGAAGCTTGTTGATCATCGATGCCATGTTGGACCACTGCCCCCGCGTCGCATGTCCGAAATAGACAATTCCGGCGGTGGGTGCTTTTAATTCCAAGAGTGATTTGTCGCTGACGAGTTTTGCATGCCGGTCGGCAGACTTTTCCCGTTGCTGCTTTGTTTTTTCCAATTCGTATCGTGCCCGATTCAGGTCCAAATTTTTCGACATCCCAGCCCGCTCAAAGGCCAATTTGGTGGTTTCGATGTTATCTTGAAGCTGCGATTCCATTCGCGGTAACATGATATTCAGTGCGCGATCGCGATAAAATTCGGCATCTTCGACATTGAACCTGGCCAGGTCGACCGAGTTGCGTTGACGCTTGAGAATAATTTCTTCTGTTTCTTCTGTGAGATCATCCGCCTCGTACATCTTTTCGAGTTGTTGCAATTCTTCGAGGACGTAATCGAGCTGGAACTCGGAACCCTTTACGGTGTAGTCGACCATCTTTTCAAAAAATTGTTGTTCCAGTTTCTTGAAGCGGTCGTAATCCGTTCGGGCACGTTCAGCATTCCGCTGGGTGTCCGACAACTTGAGATCCAGCATTTTTTCAAGCCGTGGCAATTCTTCCTCCGCACGGCGAATTGCCAGGTCGCTGAGATGCAGTTCCAATTCCAGAGCGGCGATCGCTTCCTGAAGTTTTCGGCTGTCGAATCGGACAAGGACTTGGCCTTCATGAACTTCCGAGCCATGTGGGACGATCTCTTCAATCTTGAATTCCGACCACACTTCCGGTCGCAGGACGATTTCGGTCGTATTGCGGGCAACCATGATGCCCTTGAGGCTGACTTCTACCTTGAAATGCTCCGCCTTGACTTTGTGGGACTTGCGATTCTTTTTGTTTTTCTTTGGATCCTTTGTTGCGGTTGAATCCGACTTCTGGTCTTTCTCCTTTTCTTCCTCTTTGTTGTCCACGTCCTCGCTGTTGTCCACGTCCTCGCTGGCTTCGTCCTCTGGCTGCGAATCGTTTTCCGTGGCGTCGTCGGTATCGCTGTCATTGGCTTCGTCGTCGGGAGATTCCGGCGGGGCTTCGTCGGGCGTTTCGGACTCGGCTGTAGCTTCTGCGCCCTTGTCTGGCGATTCAGCATCAACCTCCGCTGGGGTGGTCGGCGCCTCGAGCGAATTGGCCAGTACCGGTGGGTCGAGTACGAAACCGGCAATACTCATTCCCAACAGCAGGAACAGATGGTTTGAACAATTTTTCATCGAGATATCCTCATTGGACTTGTGTGTCGAGTCTTGCAGGAAACTGCGAGTTCCCTCAAACGGGCGGTGGGCCAGTATGGTCTGGAATTCTTGGAAACTCCGCGGTGGACGTCCCGGAGGGTCGTCCGGAGGGTCGTCCGGAGGGTCGTCCGGAGGTCGAGGCCCCAACCTCCATTTTCTCCTGCCCAGCCTTGGTTTTCAAGGAATTATGGGTTGGGTTGTGGCCAGATCGGCCAACCCTGGCTTCGATCAGAGTCGGCAGGCTGCAACCGCCCGCCTATCGAGGTGGCCTTCGCAGCTAGCCGCCTGGGGAGACTATGGGGAGTCAGGCAGATGAAAGTCGGCCAGCCAGAGCTGGCTGGAACGATTTGGCGTTCGGTTGGAGGTCCACATAAGTCGTTTCCCGTCAGGGGAAAAGACCGGGAGAACGTCGGCAGCCGGATGGTTCGTCACCCGTATTGGGTTTCCCACTCCCCGGAGCTGGTCGCCATCCATTTCGTAGGCGAGCATCCAGAGGTCGTAGTTCGGTTGCTTGGCGGGATTGCTGTGATCGGCCCCGGTCCAAATTATGTAGGGCTGTGTGGGGTGCCAATAGGGGGCCCAATTCACACCATCGATGTTGGTGAGGGCAATATCATGCTGGCCGTCGGCTCGAATCGCATGGATTTGCAGGTAGTCAGGACGGGCACGGTCGGTGCGATAGATGATCCAGTTGCCGTCGGGTGAAAAGAAGGGGCCACCGTCGTAGCCCGGCTCGTTCGTAAGTTGACGGATATTTGTACCGTCGACATCCATAATGTAGAGATCGGGGTCTCCATCTCGATCGCTGCAGAAAACGATTTCGGTACCGTCTGGCGAATAGGCGCATTCTGCATCGTAGCCGGGTGTCTCGGTCAGCCGTGCGAGCTTCCTGCCCTCGGGATCAGCTACAAAGAGTTCCATGTAAGGATCAAAATCCCATTGGTACCGTCGACGCCGGCCTGTGCGACGATCTTCTTCTTGCTGCTCAAGTGCCGTCAACTCGGTGGCACGGAGATTGGGGTCAAGATGGCTTGAAGCAAAGAGAATCTGGCTTCCATCGGGAGAGAAGTAACTACAAGTCGTTCTCCCATGTCCGGTGCTGATTCGGTGCGGCAAAGCCCCGTCGGCAAGCCGCTGGGAATAAATCTGATAAAAGGGATAGCCCGGGGAAATCGCCTGATAAACGATCGTTTGGCCGTCCGGTGAAAAGTACCCTTCTCCCGCCCGGGTAAACCCCTCAGTTATCTGACGGATATTTGAAAGATGGTTTGCCCCGACAGGCGAATCATCAGCCCGCGCCCTGGAAAGCTCATTGCCATACGCCATTGCAGCCGTCGAAAGTATTGTGAGCGTAAGGCGACCGATCGTGAAATTCCGCTTGGCGTTGCTGGCTTGCATGTTCTACCGATTTGTGAGCTAGGAGAGTCGTACCACAGAGAACTACTTCCATCGTTACATGGTTTACGCTTTTGACAAGGTGGGTTGCCGGAATGGGGGTAATGACGAATCAAAGCATCTTACGGTATGATAACGAGTTCAGCCTGTCTTCACTTGCCCTCTTTTCTGGGATCTTGCAGTACCATGGCCAAAATTTATACGCGTACCGGCGACACCGGCGATACGGGACTTATCGGTGGTAGCCGCGCCCGCAAGGACAGCCTTCGTGTGGCTGCCTATGGAGACATGGATGAATTGAATGCCGCGCTTGGCCTGGCTCGAGCCGAGTTGAGCCAGGTAGCCCCGGCGGGTGAGGCGGTCGATCACATTCTGACTCGTTTGCAGCACCAGCTGTTCAACCTTGGCGCCGAACTGGCGACTCGATCAACCAGTGAGGCAGCTTCGTTTGAGGTCGAAACAGCCGATGTTGCATCGCTGGAGAACGACATCGATCACTGGAGCGAGGCCCTCAAACCGCTCACGGAGTTCGTTTTACCTGGGGGAAGCAAGTCGGCAGCAGCGATCCATCTGGCCCGCTGCATTTGTCGCCGGGCGGAGCGCAAAATCGTGGCCCTTGCGGCAGTTGAACCGGTGCGGCCCGATTTGCTCCGCTATGTGAACCGGCTCAGCGACCTGCTGTTTGTCTTGGCCCGCGCCGCGAACCATGTCTCCGGTGCCGCGGACGTCACGTGGCAAAAAAGTTGAAGGCCGATGCCCGCCGCAGGGAGGGCCTGCCGACAAAACCTTTCCCGTCAAATGTTGACGAATTGTTTGATGGTTGTACCGCCGATGGTCAAGCAGTCGTAAGGGCCAACGATTTATTGCCTTAACCGCCCTTTTACGGCTTTTGGAACTGGACATTTTCTACCCGCGGGTGCGTGTCCCAGGCCGGTGCTTAGGCAGCTATCGTTGTGCGGTACCCAGCAGTACACTGCAAAGAGATTTTCGCCAACTTGTTTGCGAGCCCCCACGACGATCACAGCAGGTTTTTCGGCAAATGACGCTTCGATTGAGGTCGAAGTCGAAGTGTTTATTTTCAGCGGTCTGAAAGCAATTACTTAACAAAGTGCAATGCCGTATTCGAGGCACGCTACTTCGCCACAGGATAGACTTCGGCAGTCACGTCGTCGTTTTCGTATCGTGTCCGTATCATGGGCATTGTACGGCTGCTCACTTCCGGTGAGCCGTAGTAATTCCGATATCGGAGCTTCGACTGCGCCTTAACGAAGGGGATCAAGCGGAACTGGAGCGAGCAGGCGGGTGTCGCGATCGAGCCGATCGCCGGTAATATCCCGCGGATCACCCACACAGGCCTTTTCAGGGCATGTTCTTCATCAGCCCTTTCGCCTTGATGTTGGGGCGTTTGCTGAGCCGCTGAAATTTAGTAGCATGGCCGTGGTCCGTATATTGGCGGGGCCCCCTGGTCTGCTGCCCTATTTACCATGGAATGGTTGGTGGGGTATCTTGACGTCCAGAGAGAGCCGTGCGACCCTGTTGGCGGATTGCTGAGGGTGAGAAACCTGGCTTGATTGAAGGTGGTAATCTTGTGCCTGGGCAAATTGCCGCCGTGTTCGTCATTTAGATAATTCGTCTGGATATACGGTATCGGTGTCACACTTATTCTTCTTGAAAATTACAGATGTGAGCCTAGGAATCTGGGTAACTCAGGAGGAGATCCAAGGGCTCGACACGGACTTTCACGGTGAAGAGGGTCACATATAATCGACGCATGATTCCAACTTATCACGAATTAAGCCTCAGAGAGCGACCGTCGTAACACGTAGGCGAGATAGGCTTACTGTGTTAGCATGTCCTGTAGAGACTTACATGACTTTCCCCCTCCGCAGCATGTTGCCTGTCGGCTGGGAGTCTTAAGCAGCTAACTTTTAGGGAGCCAAGGCGATGAAAAAAGTCGAAGCTATTATCCGCCATTTCAAACTTGAAGAGGTAAAGAACGTACTGAGCGAGCAGGGAGTGGTCGGCATGACCGTTACTGAAGTTCGTGGGTTCGGGCGTCAGAAGGGCCACACCGAAATGTATCGGGGAACGGAGTACGCGGTTGACTTTGTGCCGAAAGTGAAATTAGAGATCGCCATCGATGATGGTCGCCTGCAGGCGGTCCTTGATACGGTCGTCAAGTCGGCACAAACCGGTCAAATCGGTGATGGAAAAATCTTTGTATCGGACCTGTCGGAAACAATCCGTATTCGCACAGGCGAAACAGGTCCTGAGGCGCTTTAAAATTTCGTCCAAAGTGTTGCGTGACGCCGAGGTCTCAAGACGCGTTGTGGTGGGTTGGTTTGCCCCTGGCCAGCCAGCTGCGTTGCTGTCCCGCGACCTTTATCTTCCCCCTTTCAGTTCGTTATCGCGCCGTCAGCGAATTCCTCCCCGACCGGTGGTGCTATGGCATCTCGTCTTCGTCCGAGCATCTTGACTGCACGGCAGCAGCTTGCGGATGGCCGGAAAAACAATCGCGATTTTCACGATCGGGGTGGGACAGGTGTCAAGGTGTGCGCAAGGATGACCGCCCTGGTCGACGCCACAATTGGACAGGTCTATGATGCCGCCCTTGGAGACTTGGAACCCCACGAGGCCGACCAAATTCGTCGTCGAATTGCCCTGGTTGCCCACGGCGGCTATGGGAGAAGGCAACTGGCACCCTATTCAGACATCGATTTGATGATCTTGCATAGCGGTGGGACCGACTCTGCGATCACTGACTTCGTCACACGCTTTACCCAGGATATTTACGACACTGGTGAACAATCGGGGCAAAGTGTAAGAACGTCACAACAGGCGATTCAATTGGCCCGTCACGACCCTCTTGTCGGTACGTCGCTGCTGGAATCGCGGTTGTTGGTCGGAGCGGATGACCTGCACGAGCATTTCGTTGCTGCCTTCAGGAAGATGATTCACCGGCGACCCACGGCGCAATGCCGAGACTTCATCGAATCCCGAAAGGATGAACGGCGTCATTACGGCGAATCAGTCTACCTTCTGGAACCCAATATCAAGCGATCGCCTGGTGGGTTGCGCGACTTGCATTTGCTTCGCTGGTTGTGGTTTGTGAAGTGTGGTGTTGCCGAACCCGATCGGCTGCACAGTATGGGGGTTATTTCGAAGTTTGACTACCGCCGGCTCGTCTCTGCCCGCAATCTGTTGTTGAGGGTGCGGAACGACATGCATTTTCATGCGAAATCCAGTCGTGATATCGTCACTCGACCTGAACAGGTTCGTCTCTCGGCCAAATTCGGGTATCGCGGCACTACCGGGTTGTTGCCGGCCGAGCAGTTCATGCGAGATTACTTTCACGCCACCCAACACGTGTCGTCCCTTGCTCATCGAATCGCCGGGTTGGTAGAGCCGGCGTCGACGGTGTCGCGGGTGTTGGAGCCTGTGCTCGGTCGGGTCATTAATAATGATTATCGACTTGGGATCCGCGAGATCAGCGCGACCAGTGGCGGGCGCGGCAAGCTGAAGTCTCGCATTCAGGAAGTGCTGAAACTGGTTGATCTCGCTCGACTTCACCACAAGTGGATTGCGCAGGACACCTGGTACCTGGTTTACCGATCCGCTCCTGATTATTCGCGGGATTTGGATGCCGAAACGACCGATCGCTTTCTGAACATTTTGGCCAATCCAACCGAGTTGGGGGAGTTGTTACGGCGGCTCCATGCCTTAGGCGTGTTGGAGAGAATCATCCCTGAATTCACCCATGCACGGTGTCTGTTGCAGTTCAACCAATACCACAAATACACGGTCGACGAGCATTGTATTCGGGCAGTTGAGGAAGCAACACGTTTTGCCGAGCGATCCGATTTTCCGGGAAAAATCTATAGCGAACTTTCGTCGAAAAGAACGCTTCATCTGGTGCTCTTGATCCATGATTTGGGAAAAGGGTTCGAGGAAGATCACAGCGAAGTTGGGGCGAGGATTGCCCAGAGCACTGCCGCTCGGTTGGATTTACCTGCCGACGAAGCAGAGACGATTACTTTTCTTGTCCTCAAGCACTTGCGGATGTCCCATGTCGCATTCCGCCGAGACACGAGTCAACAAGACCTTATTGAGAGTTTTGCCAAGGAGATTCAAACGCCGGAGCGGCTGACCATGCTCTACCTGTTGAGTTGTGCGGACCTTGCCGCCGTAGGTCCCGACGTGTTCAACGACTGGAAGGCCGGGGTTCTTGATGACTTGTACCTCCGCACGATGCAGGTTCTGCAACCGGAACAACAGAGATTCCCCGACGATCATCGAAGCACAATTCGCGCGGAAGTGCTCGATGCGTTGAGTGGATCTGATGGGAACGCAGAATGGTTTCAACTCCAGTTTGACGCGTTACCAGAAAGATACGTTGTTGGCCGTCGTGCGCACAAAATTGCCGAAACGCTTCAGCGTTTGCATGGTCTGCCACCGCGATCAGGTTGTGCGTGGGGTAGCTACGATGCCCCAACCGATACCATTGAATTCACTGCTGGTGTCGACCAGGGTAGTGGCCGCGGAGTTTTTTCGAGCATGGCTGGCGTTTTTACAAGCCTTGAAATTGAGATCCTTGCCGCCGAAACAGCGACACTTGCAGATGGTTTGCTTTTACAACGGTACATCGTGCACGATACCGAATCAGCGGGGTCCCCCTCCGAAGACCGGTTGCAGCAAATCAGTCATGCATTGGTCGCCGCGATCGATTCTCACGACCCACCCACTTTTCGTTCAATTTTTGGCCGCCAGCAGCGCGAGGCCGAAGCCTCGCTCGCGAATCTTCCTCAGAAAGTACGTATCGACAACAACCTTTCAGAAGACTGCACGATCATCGAGATTTTTACGGTTGACCGGCGCGGGTTACTCTACGAAATGGGCCGCGCATTGCACAATCTCCGTTTCATTATCAAGTTTGCCAAGATTGGTACGTATTTGGACCAGGTGGTCGATGTTTTTTACGTCACCGAGCGAAATGGGATGAAACCCCTTGATGATACCCGGATCGATGAGATTCGGACTCGCCTGGCCGACATCATCAACAAGACCAACTGATTCGATCGCTCCGTGGCAACGGTCCCAAGCAGCAGAGCCTCAATCATGTTCGACTTGCTCACGGTCGAGGGGGAGCGGTCAAGTCGGTTTGGACCGGCAGAGCCCGGAGTCTTTTGCGGGGAGCTTGGGTAATCGCCTGGTAGTCTCCTTGGCCGGTGACTGCCTCCAGTCGTTAGACCATGCCAAGGCTTTCAATCGGAAGGACCGGTTGGCATTTCGTACTCAAACTCTTTCCATTTCATGGCCCGCCGGAAAGGCTCGATGCGAAGCATCACTTCACCTTTTTGAAAGATTCGAACGGTGCCGTTCGATGCGCTGACGGTAACGGCGATCGCGCTGGTCGCGTGTGTGATTTCGGCAGCAGCCCAATGCCGCGAGCCAAGTCCCTTCGAAAGAGAGATGTTGGGTGATCCGGAAGCAGAGATGTGTTGCGCTGCGGCGACGATCGTAGCATCTGCCGATACTACAAATGCACCGTCCATCTGGGCGATTTCTTTCACTCCTTCGCGAACCTTGGTGTCAGTCAAATTTCTTTCCACCCGATTGTATCCGCGCATCGGATCAAACCCCATCGAGTGACAGCTGGAGAGCACCTTGCGATGGTCCCCAACAGTGAAAAGGGTGCCGACCGGTTTGCCTTCGCGACCCTCGCGGCCAATTTGTACCGCCAGATCGACGACGGTTTTCAGTGTGCTGATTGGAACCCGTGTTTCCAACTGGCGGAGGTCGCGAACCGTTAACTGCCCCAGGTGCTCGCCGAGGCGAATGATGCTGAGCGAATCAATTGCCCGGTCTTCAAAACCGCTATAGACAGCAACCACGCATGCCGCCGCAGGGAGTAGTTCATCGGCGACCCCCTCCAGCAGCGCTTGGGTCAAGCGTTCGTAGACAGGGGCATCTGAAGACATATTGAGTTGAATCGTGTCGAAGTCTTCTTCACTCGACCCATACAAGGTTTCTTCCGAATCGC
>Ga0315336_1004368_pt1 | contig 16912 bp, 14 predicted proteins | sample ASW5metaG_FD_204512 | JGI IMG/M metagenome (GOLD analysis project Ga0315336, IMG submission 204512) | Ammonia-oxidizing marine archaeal communities from Monterey Bay, California, United States - ASW #5 | ecosystem: Environmental > Aquatic > Marine > Intertidal zone | place: USA: California...
AAGCTCTTGATCGAAGCCCCGGTAAACGGCGGCCGTAACTATAACGGTCCTAAGGTAGCGAAATTCCTTGTCGGGTAAGTTCCGACCTGCACGAATGGCGTAACGATGGCCACACTGTCTCCACCCGGGACTCAGTGAAATTGAAATCGCTGTGAAGATGCAGTGTACCCGCGGCTAGACGGAAAGACCCCGTGAACCTTTACTACAGCTTTACACTGAATTCTGAACCTGCTTGTGTAGGATAGGTGGGAGGCTTTGAAGCGGAGACGTCAGTCTTCGTGGAGCCAACCTTGAAATACCACCCTGGCATGTTTGGGGTTCTAACCTAGGCCCGTAATCCGGGCTGGGAACCGTGTATGGTGGGTAGTTTGACTGGGGCGGTCTCCTCCCAAAGAGTAACGGAGGAGCGCAAAGGTACCCTCAGCGCGGTCGGTCATCGCGCATTGAGTGTAAAGGCACAAGGGTGCTTGACTGCGAGACGTACATGTCGAGCAGGGACGAAAGTCGGTCTTAGTGATCCGGTGGTTCTGTATGGAAGGGCCATCGCTCAACGGATAAAAGGTACTCCGGGGATAACAGGCTGATTCCTCCCAAGAGTCCACATCGACGGAGGAGTTTGGCACCTCGATGTCGGCTCATCACATCCTGGGGCTGTAGCAGGTCCCAAGGGTATGGCTGTTCGCCATTTAAAGTGGTACGCGAGCTGGGTTTAGAACGTCGTGAGACAGTTCGGTCCCTATCTGCCGTGGGCGTTGGAAACTTGAGGGGAGCTGCTCCTAGTACGAGAGGACCGGAGTGGACGTACCTCTGGTGTTCCGGTTGTCACGCCAGTGGCATTGCCGGGTAGCTATGTACGGACGGGATAACCGCTGAAAGCATCTAAGCGGGAAGCCCCCCCCAAGATAAAGTTTCCCTGGGGACTTGATCCCCCTGAAGGGCCCTCGAAGACTACGAGGTTGATAGGCTGGGTGTGGAAGTTCAGTAATGAATGAAGCTAACCAGTACTAATTGCCCGTGAGGCTTGACCATATAACACCCAAAAAGTTTGTGCGACAGACGGATTATTTTAATTTAGGCATTCATTTGGTTGAATGCTCGCTGATTTGCCTGGTGGCTATAGCGGACGGGAACCACCCGATCCCATCCCGAACTCGGAAGTGAAAACGTTCAGCGCCGATGGTAGTGTGGGGTCTCCCCATGTGAGAGTAGGTCACCGCCAGGCTTTATTAACTAAGCCCCCCGGCTCTTAGAGTCGGGGGGTTTTTTTGTTGGCATTGTGCTCAATAGCCGGCGAGCTCTAAATAGCCGCTTCCATCTACTGGTTGAAGTTGCCGTGTGCCAACTACACGAATAGCTCCTTCCCAATAGCGAACTGTTAAGTTTAATTCTTGTTGCAAGAGATAAGGCTCGATTTCTAGGATAAGAGCCTCATCAGGTACTTCTAGTTTCCAGGCTACTGGGTATGTTCTCGCTGAATTTGGACTCTTCCAGTGATCTAGTGCGGTGAGCAATACGGCATCGGAGCCCAATGAGCGGTAGTTTCCTGTTGCATCGACGATTGAGCCTCCACTATAGGGACTGGTTGAGCCATCTCTGTGGCGCAGTCTGTAATACATGAGTTCAGTGTTATCGGAAAACTGCACGGAGAACCAATCCCAACCTTCAAGATCATCACTTAGGGTATTCGTTCCCCATTCTCGGTCCATCCATGTAAATCCACTGACCATCTCTTTACTTGAGCCCACTTGGATAAATCCAGCAGTTTGCAGACGAGTCATGGAGTAGTAATAAGAAGCGTTTCCAGTGCCTGGCCCTTTTCGATCCATTCCCTTGTCACCATTGGCAATGGGGGGCTTGCTGCTCATTAAAGTTAAATCTAATTTTGCATTTTCGTTGCCAGCTTTTAGGCGAATGGGTAAAAATTCAGTGTCCACTGATGTTGCCGACCAATCCTCTACCCACACGCGAAAGGGCGCACGCTGGTTTCCAGCAAGTCCGATTGCTTCCCGGGAAAGCCGCTCATCTGCAAAAAATTTATTTCCCTGCGTGTCGGTCAGAGCGAAATGTGCCATCCAAGCTTGATTGGTTCTCCAAGCCGATGTCCCTTCAGCCTCGCCTGCTTTAAGTGCATACCTGAAAAAAGCGAGTTCAAATCCATAATGCCTCGCGTGGGCGCCTTCGAGATTCCCTGTGAAGTACCACCACTCCGTCCGATATTCGGGGTGACTGCCATGGTCCTGTGGAAACTGAAATTTCTTAGGATAAAGAGCCCGTGCATATCCATTATTGCCTGTTGCTTCGCTTAGAAAGCGAGTGGCGGACAGCCTTGCGGTATCGTCCGGGATAAACTCCGCTCGTTCCGTGCAGGCGCATATGCCAACCAGTACTATTGTGATCCATGTACGGGTCAACAAACTATTCCTCCCGAAGGTGAGTTATTATGTTTAGACGCCCTGCGCGGATCGCAGGATATAGGCCAGCTAAAAGTGCAGCAGCCACTGCGAGTGCCACGCCCAGCAACATAGGTTTCGCTTGTGTCACAAAATCCATACTCCAGCCGAAGGACCTTTCATTGATTACAAACACAAGTAGCGCTGCCAGCGCAGTACCTAGGGGTATAGCAACCAAGCCTGCAGCGAGCCCAAGTAGCCCCGTTTGTACAAATCCGAGTGCGCTGACCTGACGTGGGCTGGCCCCCAATGCCCGAAGAGTCGCTATCTCTCGGGCCCGCTCTAGCTGCAGTGATGTAAGCGCGTTCAGTATGCCGAGAAATGCGACCAGCGAAGCAAGGACTCTAAGTACCTCTGTAATTTGAAAAGTACGATCAAAGATAATTAGGGAGCGTGTTTTTATGGTCCCGTTTGAAAGGAGCCTAAATCTTGTTCCATTGCCCATTATCGATTCAACTGCGGGCTGTATGTTGCGATTCGGCGTCGACGCCGCAAAATAGATACCAACACCGGTGAGACCATTGTCTTCCCAGTAGTGCCGATAGGTGTCTAAAGAAATTGTCACAGAACCACCATCAGTGTAGTAATCACGAATCACGCCTAGAATCGTGAATGTTTGCATGCCGTTAGGTGTGGGAAGATTCAGTAGATCACCTTTGGTCACTGCTCGTCGAAAAGCAAAAGGCTCGGACACCAACACGCCTTGTTGTGACTCAAGCATTGAAATAGCTTCTTCCGCGTTACCGGTTACAAAGCTTAAGCCCCAACCATTTGGTCCGGGCGACATAGCCCTCAAATTGAGTTCACCATCTGGAGTTTGCAGACGCCTAAGGCGACTCAAACTCAATCCCTCAACGCTGGGGAGATCCTGTATGGCGAGCAATCGGGCTTCGGTAAATGGTCCACGTTCTTCTACCTGGACATCGGACTGCAAATAAAGATCTGCTATAAGTGTGTCATCCAGCCAATTTACTAAACTTACGCGAAAGCTGGCAATCATTATGCCAACGCCAATCACTGTGGCAATAGCAACCGTGAGCGCTGCCATAGCCACACCGGTGCGACTAAGCGAAGACGTAACGCCTCGGACCGCCAGGGAACCACTAATGCCGAAGACCTTTTCCACAAATGGTTCGGCAAATTTCATCAAGCCCACAGTTGCGAGCGGGGTTAATAGAGCGCCGGTTACCAACACGAAGAAAAGTCCCACGAACGCTGCGATCAAGTTTTCTGGACCCAGAAGGAGGACCATTGAAGCAATTGCTGTGGTAGGAAGTGCTACTAGTGCGGCAAGCAAGCTCTTTTCTTTTGCGCCTCGTTCCAGCGCCGCTCTGCTCATAGCTACTGCGGGGATTGTATTTGCAGCTGTAATGGCCGGCGCAAGAGCTGCTAGTAGCGTCGCTCCTAAACCGAGCAACGCCCCCTTCCAGTAAATATCTATAGCAGGGGAAATAGCTGTTACGTAAGAACCAAAATAAAGGTCACCAAGCGTTCGCAACACAAGCTCCACAAGTCCTTGTCCAAGTTGATGGCCAAGCGCTAATCCAGCCAGTGTTGCAATCAAGCCCAGTACGGTTGCTTCTCGCAAAACATTCAACAGCAACTCGTGGCGTTGCACACCTAGGGCTCTCAGTACACCGATGGTTGGACGACGTTGCACGATGGAAAAAGACATTGTGGCGTAAATCAAAAAGACTCCCACCATTAGTGCTAACAAGCTAAGCGCCGTCAAGTTGATCCTGAACGCGCGACTAAGTTCATTAAAAGCTGCATTGCCACTTGTTGCAGTCAGAAGAGTTGTGCCTGCCGGTTTAAGTAATTGTAGATTTTCAACTTCCGTGGGCGTGAGAACCAGGTCAATGCGACTAATGAACCCTTCCAAATTAAGTAACTCTTGGCTGGTTGAGATGTCTGCTAAGATTAGTCCGCTACTACCACTTGAATCTAGTCCTACGTCTTTAAGTGTTCCAGCCACTATTACGCGAGCCGTTCTGCCCTTTGCAATTACGTTGAGTGCTGAGCCATTTTCCAATTTCAATTCATTAGCTAAGCTTTCAGGAACAATTACGCTGGCTGGTTCCACCATTAAAGCAGTAGGACTAGCGCTTTCACCGGGGATCGACCTTGTTGTGCTGCGAAAAAGTGTTTCCTTAAGTGGATCAACGCCCAGAAGCGTGAACCTGCGCCCAGGCTGGGAGGTGAGTCGTAACTCCTCATCGATAATAGGGGCCGCATTTGGAATCACCCCCCGAGTTCGCAAGTCATAGTAGATGGACTCAGGGAGCATGCCTCCAGCATTTACAAGTTGATGTGTTGTTCGACCAAGAACTAATTGGGAAGACCAATCAAAGGCTCGACGTGCACTATCATTTGCAAGAGAAACACCTACATACACTGCAACACCAAGAGCTATCCCCATGATGGCGAGAATAAGTTGCCAGGGGTGACGAAAATAAAAGCGCTGTGCTGCTGTTGATAGTAGGTTATTCAAATTTTGATATCCTTTAAACAACCATTACGAATAGTTAAAACTCGATCAGCATGCCCCACCATTTCGTGACTGTGGGTAGCCATCACCAGCGTAGCCTCGCGTTGGCGACACGCGTCGTTTAAGAGTCCTAATACATTTGTGGCTGTCTCCAAATCCAAATTTCCGGTGGGTTCATCTGCAAGAACAATTGCAGGCTCGTGGACCAGTGCTCGTGCTATGGCAACCCTCTGTTGTTCGCCACCCGACAATTCCTCCGGAAAGCGTTTTCCAAAATCGGTGAGGAAAAGCTCCTCGAGTAACGCTTTGGTACGCAATATGGAGTCTTTCTTGGAAAGGCCATTTAATGCTAGTGGGAGACGGATATTTTCTGCCACGGTTAGGGTCGGAATGAGGTTGAAAAACTGAAAAACAAATCCGAGATGAGCCCGTCGCAACTGAGAGAGGTTACGTTCATCTAAGGTAGCCAGAGAATGTCCTGAAACCAGCACTTCGCCGGAATCGGGCCGGTCAAGCCCACCGATGAGATTAAGCAGCGTTGATTTTCCGGAGCCACTTCGACCGACAATTACCACAAACTCTCCTTTCTTTGCACGGAAATTTGCTTTTTCTATTACCGGGGTTTTTCCGTACGCTTTACAAACTTGCAGTAGGCGAATGGGGGGGGTATCTATGTCCATGAAAAGGGATAGTCTCCGTCAATCACGTGTTCTTATTGATTATAAAGTGCCTTCCTATTTTTTTTCGCCCACAATTTCCCATTTAAGTTTTCGAGCCACCTGGAGCAAGTTAGCGTCCGGTCGAACTACCACTGGCGTTCCTACCGCCGAAAGAAGAGGAAGATCGTGACTAGAATTTCCATAAGCAAGGGTATCTTTCATTTTAAACTTAAGTTCGTGAGCGAGCTGTAGCGTTAAGTCTAATTTTGTGCGATTGAAGGGATGAATTTTGACCGGACGGCCCAAAAAAAAATCATTTTGTTGACTGCAAACTGTAGCATAGACTTGTTTAACGCCAAGATGATCGGCAAGGGCATGAGCAAGGAAATTAAGGGTACCTGACACCAAGACGACAGTATCTCCTCGCTCAAGGTGCCACTTGAGTCTCTGCACAGCTGGTTTGTACAAGCAAAAAATTAATCGTTCAGTGACGAAAATATTAGCGAGTATTTCCACTTGCTTCACGTGCAAACCGGCCAAGTAAGCCTTGTTTTTCTTAATACTATAAATTCCCGTAGGCAGATAGCGAAATAAAAACATGAGATAGGAAAAGATTTGTTTCGGCCCCTGTTTTCTGCAGCGTATAAGATAGTGCCAAAACATTCTCTCAGAGCTGCCTTGGATCAGAGTTCCGTCTATATCAAAAATGGCAAGACTCATTTTTTTGAAAGTTTCCAAAATATTTTTTTCTTATTGAAAATACACTCTGCCACTACTGGCGCAGCTCTCACAATGCATAAGAATACTGACAAATACACGAAAAAATAGGTGAGATTGGTCCAGAGTGAGCCAATGCAATTCCATAGTTCAGGTAGGATGACTGGGAACGATGGGAGTGTTACAAGGCAGCAGAAAGCGCAGGCTTTTACAGTGGCATAAAGAATGCGTATTAATCGACCCGCTACCAGAAATTGGCCCAGCGATGATCGCATCAACGCAAAGGGAGGAATATTTCTCGAGGCTGATAGATTCGTACGAATGGTATCAACTAACACGGCACGAATTATGACCGTAAGCGGTATCCAGATAGGCACTAGTTCGATATCTGCAACTACAACCCACATTGTGAGTTCTACGATTCTATCGCTGGCGATGTCAAAGTGGGCCCCAAAAAGACTAACCTCATTCCGTGCACGGGCAATGTGACCGTCTAGCGCATCGCATACGAAAATAAGGATCACCAGAAAAAAACTCCCGAGCTGCCAGATGCTAGGTGCTTGATAAACTAGCCACACAACCACTAGAAGTATCGCGAGTCTCGTTAGGGTGATGAGATTGGCCATGGAGTCATTATATGCTCCATGGTTGTGCATATCTTACTGTTTTAAAAAGAAAACCTTAGGATAAGGCTAAGTGCAGTGTACACTTCGTGGTGAATTTATTGCGAGGATCAGCTGTGAAGCTTTATGATTTTCCTGTTGCGCCTAGCCCGAGAAAAGTAGGAATTTTTATTGCTGAGAAAGGGTTAAATATCCCTACGACATTAATCAACCTACGTGAGGGAGATCAGTCCAGCAAAATGTTTCGGGCTGTGAATCCTCGTGGTACGGTGCCGGCGCTGGAACTCGATGATGGTACATGTCTAACAGAAAGCCTTGCAATTTGTCATTACTTGGAGCGGTTTCAGCCGGAGCCGAATCTTTTGGGTATCGACGCCAAAGAGCAGGCCTTGATTTTGATGTGGCATGACATTGCTACGCTGGACGGTTATCTAGGGATTGCTGAAGCGATTCGGAATTCTTCAGAGCTTTTCAAGCATCGGGGATTGCCTGGGCCAGTAAGCTATGAGCAGATTCCTGAGCTTGTGGAAAGGGGCCTCCGTCGTTCTCAGGTATTTTTTAGTGATCTTGAAGGGCGATTAACAAAAAGTCCCTATGTAGCTGGGAATAGATTCACTTATGCTGATATTGCTGCTTATGTTTATGTTGATTGGGCAGCTAGAGGCATAGACATTGATCCGACTGAGGGCCGTGATGCCCTAGCGCGCTGGAGCGAACAAATCTCGCTTCGGCCAAGCGTTGGCGAGGCGACTTAGGTAGTCCCTATGGAAGATCGTATTTCTTTTTTTCCTGTTTGTTTTGGTACGCTAAAAGTCGTTTGTCTGTTCCCGCAATCGTGTCTGTCATGCTGGAGTTAGGACTCAAATTCACCATTGCCTACCTGATAGGTTCTGTGTTGGGTAGCTCAGTTATGGGTTGGTTCCGAAGTGGGGTAGATATTCGGAAGATGGGTAGTGGCAATCCGGGTGGCACGAATGCTTTGCGAACCCAAGGGAAGTGGTTTGCTTTGGGCGTGATGGTGATCGATGTGGGCAAGGGTATAGCCCCGGTTATTTTATTACCAACGCTGGTGATGTTCGGAATCGAAGTGGACCCAGGCGTGAATCGAGAATTATTGATTTATGCAGTGGGCTTTGCTGCCGTGTTAGGCCATGTTTACCCTATATGGTTTGATTTTAGGGGTGGAAAAGGTGGTGCTACAGCAATTGGGGTGATATGCATTCTCGTTCCCTGGCTGGCAATAGCTATTATGATCCTCTGGCTTGGGATCATTGGGCTGACTGGTTACGTTGGTCTCGCTACAGTCAGTGGGGTCGCAGCGGCCGCTGTTTACCTCGGTATGACCAGGCTCCCGGAAGACTATCCGATTTTTATATTCGTTTTATCTCTGGCCACACTAATTATCTTCGCCCATCGAGGCAATATTTGCCGAATGTGGAATGGAACCGAGCCCCGTTTTAGCTGGCGCCGGTCAGGTAAACGCACTGAAGAAAATTTGTGACCTGCATAGTCTCTATGCGGCCCCTTAGTCGGGAGGAGATTTTAGATGGACTCGGGGTTTCTACTAGGCCTCAGGTTTCCTTAGAGATCTATAAAGAGGTGGTATCTACAAACCAACATTTGTTGGATGCACCTGATTCAGGGCCAGGTAATCTTTCCATCTGTTTAGCAGAATCCCAGAGTGCTGGCCGTGGACGCAGGGGTAAGGTTTGGTATTCACCGCCATGCGCCGGCCTTTATTTGTCTGCAGGGTGGCAATTTCATCAGATTCCACCGGACTTGACAGCATTAACACTCGCGGTAGGCGTAATCACACGACGAGTCATCCAGGCTGAGGCTGATCTTCGCGTTAAGCTGAAGTGGCCCAATGACTTGATATGGGGGGGCAGGAAGCTTGGCGGTGTTCTCGTTGAGGTCAAGAAAACTCAAGACAGCCCTTGTTACGTTGTTGTTGGTATTGGCCTAAACGTTGCATTACCCAAGCCAGGGTCTGGGGAATCCCCGAAATGGCGAGCCGGTGCAGTGGATCTCTATGAAGCTGTAACAGGCAATTTACCTTCACGGGCCGCGTTGGTGTCCGCATTGATTGAGGCGCTTTTAAAACTTTTGGAGAATTATGGGGACACCGGGTTTTTGCCTTACCATGGGGAGTTTATGGAAGCAGATTTTCTTAAGGGCCGAATGATCGAATTGGAAGATTCCAAGGGTCCAGTATTTGGGAAAGCTGTCAGGGTGGAGTCAGACGGTTTTTTATTACTGGAAACGGCCCGCGGTATGTGCAGAGTGAGCACTGGCGATGTCAGTGTAAAAAGCCCGTTGTGAACGTTGTTATCGATGTGGGTAACTCTCGCATCAACTGGGCGAGCGTCGAGCAGGGGGCGTTGGTAGGTGTGGGCAACGCGCTGCATGTTGATTCATTGGATCTGGCTTTCGAAACATTGGCTCATACGCTACCGAAGCATGCGGAGCGGGTCATGATCAGTAATGTGGCTGGAGAAGCATTTGCTAGGCGGCTTGTGAAATTTTCTGCCGATTGTTGGTCCTGTGAGCCTGAATTCGTGGAACCTGTAGCGGTGCAGTGCGGGGTGCGCTCCGCCTATGAGCATCCAGAGCAGATTGGATCAGATAGATGGGCAAGTGTTATTGCGGCCCACAATGCGATTGCAGGCCCCGCCTGTGTGATTGATGCCGGTACTTCAGTAACTTTTGATGCGGTGGATGAAAGCGGGCAGCATCTTGGGGGACTTATTTTTCCTGGACCTCGAATGATGATTTCTGCATTGGATACCAAAACGAGTGACATCAGCGTCAATGAAGTATCAACTAGGCCGCCACAGGGCATCAGTATACTCGGGCAAAACACTGACGAATCTGTTGGTCACGGTGTGATGCTGGCACTGGCTGCAGGCCTCAATCGCGCCATTCGGTTGGTGGAGGGAGAATTAAAAGCGGACTCAAAGGTGTTTCTTACGGGGGGTGACGCGGAATTATTTTTGCCGTTACTAGAAAAAAATGTGGAACACCGGGAACACTTAGTCCTCGAAGGATTAGCATTTATGATTTCGAAAACCTAACTTTTGTGTGCGGGATGCTCCGATTGTTCTATCCGACAAATTCCTGAAGCTTTTGGAAGTTTTAAGCTGATCCCTACTGGTGGAATTAGCTTCAAAATTATGAGAAACGTTTTACTTTCCGCTGCTCCTTTTCTGTCATTGGCTATCGTCATCTAGCGTGCAGTTAAAAGGCTTAATCTTCTCCCCCGGCAGCCACTCCCAATGCATCATGGGGAGAGTCACGGGTTCAGTAAATGTATTTGGATCAACTACCGTCGCCACCCAGTCCAAGCGGGTCTCATCTTCGCTCAGGGTAAAATGCTCGACAATCTCTACCGCCTCGCTCTGGGGCGTACCTCGGTCATCGAGGTAGGGGTAGTTAATATCTATGGTCCTCACGACCAATGTACCATTCTCCCAGCGGCCGACTGAGTAGCCCAGTGGGGCTGCCTGCTCATTTGTTACGTTGCTACCGGTTCCCATATGGATGACTCGGACGTTATCCCACTCTTCAAGACGAACAATGATCTTATCGTCCTGTTCGAGGAGCTCTATCGGGAAAGGACTAAGCATGGCCTCTGGCATACCGGCCGGTTCGCAAAGTAATGAAATATCGTCCGTTGGTTGATTCCAGTTTTCTTTCGCTGAGCGGGCAGCGTCCGTCAAGGGCAGACTCAATCCACTGCCAGTCCGGCCGGTGTTGGTCCAGACACGATAAATACCGTTCGCTTCACGAATCGCCAGCTCGATCTCTTTCTCATTTGCGACTGGGGGAACTGGTTGAGTGCTCTCCTGCAACAGGCCAAATGCCCTTGCCCGATCGCGTGACAGCGCCAGTTTTTGGCCGCTTTCTGTGGTCATGAGAATGGGAAGCAGAGAGTTTTTGTCGCGTACTGAGAGGAGACCAAGAACCGCAACGTTATCACCGACACCAAACGACTCCGAATTGATACCGGTGCGTTCCATCGCATTCACCGAAAGACCTTCCATTTCCCAGAGTTCTTCCTGGCTACCCTCGGCGCTACTCACTGTGAAGCGAATATGTGGATTTTGCCAAAGTGCTGACCTAACGATACCCCGCACCTCTACAAGTTTGCTGTCATCGTAGGTAAAACGTGCGTGGTGAGCGACAGCGACGACAGGTAAAACTAACAGCGAAAATGTGACAACTACAAATCTCATGACTCCTCCGTAGATTTCTTATTATCAAATTGCCAGTTGTTTGTGCGAGTACGTTGCACCATCAATTTAGCGACAGCCCATAGCATAATTAAAAGCTCACGTCCGGTAAGTTTTCATATCGGTTCCTGAGCTTAATTTGGCGAGAATCATCGGGCATACGTTGCCCTTTAATGAAGACGTCTTGCGGATAAGACATCAACTCCAATGGATCCCCGTTCCAGACTACTACGTCAGCATCTTTGCCAGGCTCAAGCGAGCCATAGCTTTCTTCCAAACCCCAAATTTTTGCGGGATTGATGGTCAACGCTCGAAGCGCTTCTTCCCGAGGTAGCCCATGAGCAACAGCCAACCCGGCAAGCTGGCGCACGATTTCCGGATTGCTCGGATGGGGATTGCTCACATTGGAAAACGCGATCAATACTCCAGCAGCATGCAGCCTGGCCGCATTACTGTATGTTGCATTGAAACCCGAGAATTCCATACCAACATTTATACCTGGGTTGAGCACCACCGGTATTTGAGCAGCAGCCAGTTCGTTAGCCATAAGCCAGGCTTCCTGGCCGTCGCGCACTACAATATTAAGACCATGTTGTTTCTTCAGCTCAATCAGATAACGCATGTCTGAAGCCCGGTTAGCAGCGACGTTGATGATTACATCACCTTTAGCGGCAGGTACCAGTGCCTCAAGATCCATGCGGTTTAGACTGTAGTCCCTGGTCTGGCCGCGCTCATACCTCGAGCGATTACGATCGAAATGTAACGCGTCCTGGATTGCTTCAGTAATCTTAAGTGCTGCAGCGTCCCGAGCCCCGCCAGCAATTTGGGCACCCCTTGCGCCAAAATCTGCAAACAGAGCTACCCGGGAAGTTACGACCATATCGGGCGGCGTCTCTCCCAAATGGATAACAGCCCCGTATCCAGCAAAGAGATCGTGCGTTGCAAGGGGCGCGGAGATAGCACGTGTGATTCCATGCAAACGAACTATTGGAATGATCATTGCTCTAGGATTGAGCCCATAACGAATATCGAAGGCCGCTCCGTACCCGGATTCCGACGCCCCGTAGTCCTGGTCGCCGATGCCGTTTCCAGGTGCTGAACCATCTGCAAGGGCAAGCTGGGTGTACGAATTCATCAGTCCCGGGGTCACAGATTGGCCATCCGCATCGATGACCTTCGCGTCCTCGGGTACTACAAGGTCTTCGCCAACTGCTGTGATGGCGTTCCCTTCAATGAGAATTGTAGCTCTTTCCAGAGTGCCGGCTGATCCCATGGTATAGACCTTACCGTTAGTGATCGCAATGCTTTGTGCGTTGGCCTCCATTAGTAGAGCAGTTGCGGTAATCGATACCAAGACTGAAAGCAGGTTTTTCTTGAAGGTGCTCATTGGTGGTCTCCTCGCTCGACAATACCCAACTCATAATCGGATTGGGGTTGCTTGGAAGGATCGTTCCGGTCATAGATATGGGCACCATCGATGAATACATGCTCGGCTAGCGCATAGACGCTGAAAGGGTCGGTTGTCCAAATAACCACATCGGCCTGTTTATCGACTTCCAGTGATCCTACTTTGTCATCAATCCGCATCGCCCTCGCGGGGTTGCTGGTAATCCAGCGTATGGCTTCCGCCCTACTGATATTTAAGCCAATCCGGTTGCCAGCCGCCATCGCTTTCGCGATTTCCTGATTCATGCGTTGCATGACCGCCTCTGAATCTGAGTGTGCAATTGCGCATGCGCCAGCCTTTTCGACCAACGCGATGTTTTCCAGCACGCCATCCAGTGCCTCAAGCTTGTAGCCCCACCAGTCTGACCACATCACCGCACAGACATCGTTTTCAGCAAGCAGGTCGGCTACTTTGTACGCCTCGATGGTGTGATGAAAAGCTGTGATTTTAAAGCCCATCTCTTTGGCCAAATCCATCATCACGGCTAGTTCATCGGCCCGGTAGCAGTGGTTGTTAACGAAAATATCATCATCAAGTACGGCGGCCAGCGTATCCATTCCCAGATCGCGGGTTGGAGGCCGTACATCTTCCCCGTCTTCTATTTTGACCAGATAATCTTCCCAGTCTCGTTTGTATTCGGCGGCCTCAATGAAAGCTTGGCGGTAGCCCGCGACGTTTGCCATCCGGGTGGCAGGGGCACTTCCCATCCCACCGTAGGCACGCTTTGGATTCTCGCCGCACGCCATCTTCAGTCCGTATGGTGCGTCCGGGAATTTCATCCCTTGCATGGTTCTGGCCGGTACGTTTTTAATGATGATGCTGCGTCCACCGATTAGGTTCCCGGAACCGGGTAGAACCTGCATTGTAGTGACACCCCCGGCAAGTGCTCGTGCGAAACCGGGATGCTGGGGCCATAGAGAGTGCTCCACCCAAAGGCGAGCTTGGATCGGGCCCGTCATCTCATTGCCATCGGACAAAGATGGATGTTGGCGGTTGGAAACGCCCACATGGGTATGAATATCGATTATGCCGGGAGTTACCCACTTGTCAGTTCCGTCGAAGATCCGCATTCCTTCAGGGACCCGGATGTTTGCGCCTATCGCCGTAATTTTTCCGTCTTCCATCAGCAGCGTTCCGTTGTCAATCTGCCTGCCTGCACCGTCTAGTATCGTGGCGTTTGTAATGGCTACTGGCTCCGAGGCTAGCGCCTTATAGGTGCTAGGGTAGTAGTCTTTCTTGTATGGCAGAAGAGTCTGCCCGTCACTTTGTGCCTGTATCGACAGAGGTGTAAGCAGCAGGCTGGTGACAGACAATAATTTGCTGACTGTTTTGATGTTCTGGGTGGTATGTGTGTACATGCAATTTCCCCCCTTTTTATTATTTTTAAAGAAGCATATTGTGTCTTATCTCATGCCACGCAGTTTTTGTCATCTTGAGCGATCATTTGCGAACTTGACCAAGTCGCTATAATCCCCTTAGTAGCCGGCGTAGCTCAGTTGGCAGAGCAGGGGTTTTGTAAACCTCAGGTCCGCGGTTCGAATCCGTGCGCCGGCACCATAACTTGCACGGCCATTAGGGTTTTTGCCTTGGCCCTAGTAGGGACCGCAGCATTAACCGGATTGGCGCTTTCGGCATTGGTTACGGTAGTCTACCTTGCCGCTTTTTGGTTCTACGGTTCAGTAGTTTTGAAGGGAATGACACTATGCTTATATACGCCAACTCCAAAAACAGGCCTTTCCACTATGGCCAGTTTCCTTTGGAGATGTTGCCTCGTGATGAAACCGTTATTTCTACAGAGACTGCTAGACCACCGCTTTCCCAGCCTATTAAAAAGCCGGTCGAGGGCCTTTTAGGGCTATCAGCCAATCGCTATTTAAGAATTTTTAGCCGGATTGCGGAAGGCGAGCCGGCAAGGGCTCGAGCCCCGGTGCCTGATGATCTTCAACGCAGAACTGCTGATATCAAGGGGCTGGCCTATTTCCTGGACGCGGCCCAGGTGGGAATCTGCCGAATTCCAGAGAATGCTTGGTTAAGAGGTGCTGAAAAAAGTACCCACGATTACGCCATCGTTTTTCTGGTAGAAGATGGCAGGATTCCGGAGGAAGATAATTTAGCCCATGAGTGGATAACACCCGCGGTGCGGGCTGCAACAGATATGCGTGTTGCGGAAATTGCTGCTGTTACGGCTGGCCATATTCGTCAAATGGGTTGGTCGGCCCGTCCGCATATCTCGGAGGGAGAATGTCTCGATGCCAAGCGTTTGGCAGTTTTGGCGGGACTTGGAATCAGAGAAGGCGAATCCATCATAAATCCATATATTGAGCATTTTTCGATCGGTGTTATTGCCACGGATTATGAACTCGCATCGGAACAACCATTAGCGAAGAGTGCCTTGAAGGCTAAAGGTTTACGGTACTGGTGGGGGCAAAATGGCGCGCGCTCTGGTCGCGAAAGAAACCGTAAAGCCAAGCGTCCTTCCGACTATTCAAGCTATCCGATGGAACAAGTCAAGCGTGTCGATCGGCCGACAACGCTGATCCTCGATGACGAAGTACCGAGAGTACCCAAGCGAGCTGCTTTTTTCGAGCGGGCCCTGCAAGGTGATCTGGGCGCGAAAGCTTCCGTCGAGCGCACGCGCTTCTCATTCAAGCATCCTACTTCGCAAAGCTTGCTGCAAGCGATTCGGTCCCTGGTTCCCTGTCAGGATGGTGATGTGGCTGAAGGGATGGACCAAAGTCGCTACAGTGACCCGGTTGCCAATGCACGCGCCATCAAGTCGTTATCCTATTTTTTGGGTTCGGATCTTACCGGGATCTGTGAGGTACCGCGTTATGCGTGGCATTCACACAAAGGAGATGGCCGTCCGATCGAGATGTATCACCGCTATGCGGTAGTCATGCTGATCGACCAGGGCTTTGACACCATGGAAGGGGCTAGCGGTGATGATTGGATCTCGGGTACTCAATCCATGCGCGGATATCTCCGTGGTGCGGAGATAGCGGGGGTGATGGCAGAGATGCTACGCGGTCTTGGCTTCTCGTCGCGTTCGCAAACTAATGCGGACAGTGATGTTCTTCATATTCCTTTGATTTTGTGGGCTGGTTTGGGTGAGTTGAGCCGTATAGGGGAGCTCGTGTTGAATCCTTTTGTGGGTCCGCGCTTCAAATCTGTAGTGATGACAACGGATTTACCGTTGGAGGTGGACAGGCCAATCGATTTTGGTCTGCAGACTTTCTGTAATGGATGCTGGAAGTGTGCACGGGAATGTCCTTGCGATGCGATCCCTTGGGGCGACTCCGTGATGTTCAATGGTTACGAGATGTGGAAGATCGATGCGGAGCGCTGTACGCGTTATCGGTTGACCAATTCCAAAGGCTCTGCCTGTGGCCGGTGTATGAAAACCTGTCCGCTCAACAAAGTGGTGGATCTTGATGGCCCCCTGCTAACCAGGATAGGAAGTTGGCTCGGCGTAAATGCTATGTGGCTTAAACCGCTTATGGTGCCTTTTGCTGCGTGGTTTGATGACAAGATCGGCATGGGGATGAGAAATCCTGTCAAGAAGTGGTGGTTTGACCACGAGATAGTTGATGGGGTTGTCACTATACCCAAGGCTACGAATCAGAGAGATATTGACCCGAATCACCGGCCTGACCCTAAAAAGCAGAAGATTGCTTACTATCACGCGAATATGATGCCATCACCCGATGTTTTAGGCCCCGTTGTCGTGGACCGAAAAGCAGCACTAGCAGCGAAGGAACTTCTAGAGACCCCAGAGGAAGCGCGTCAAAGGGTGGCTCGTGGCGAAGGACCGCCAGCGCACTATGTTCCAACACCGGCTATTGGTGCTGAGGTCAGCGAAGAAGAGCGGGTCGCGAGTCCCTACGCAACATCGGAAAATTTCGAAAAAAAATAGGTCAATCCTCCGCGTCCGCAGATTTCACCGCAGAGCTGATTACCATCTGTTTCGCCTTCATCATGCCGATGGCTGCTGCGCCCACGAGAAGTGGCGCAGCAAAAACTTTGAAACTGTCCGCCATTGACATACCGCTGGCCACCAGCACACCGGCGATATATGGACCTAATATAGCCCCGGTCCTTCCGGCACCAATAGCCCAGCCGACACCGGTATTCCGGATTAGCGTGGGGTACACTTGGGTTGCCGCTGCATAGATGCCGATGAAGCCACCCTCCATAAAGAAGCCAATGAAACAGATAGCCAGCAAGATTGCTACCGAGGTCTGTAGGTTACCGAAGAGCACCATGATGAAGGCTGCCAGGATAAGCCAGGCTATGATT
>Ga0315336_1004369_pt1 | contig 16910 bp, 10 predicted proteins | sample ASW5metaG_FD_204512 | JGI IMG/M metagenome (GOLD analysis project Ga0315336, IMG submission 204512) | Ammonia-oxidizing marine archaeal communities from Monterey Bay, California, United States - ASW #5 | ecosystem: Environmental > Aquatic > Marine > Intertidal zone | place: USA: California...
TGGGCCGAGTGTGAGTATCAGCTTGGCCGTCATGGAATCAACACAGAAGTGAAAACACAGGGAGTGATGTGACCGTTCTGGCCGAGTCGTCGAGGTGAGCCGCCCGCGTACACGCCTATTGACGGGCGACGGCCGGCGATGAGGGCGTCGGTGCCGGTGTGACGTGTTGGAGCGATTCGCTAAGCGTGCCAAAACGAAATGCGCCCAGAAGATCGCGCAGTTTGGACTGCGTATGTTTCAGGTTGACATAGTGGCGGAACCGTGAAAGCCGAGACCCGGCTAGACGAGGTTGCTCGTGGTCCAACTCCCACGGATGGACGTAAAACATGAAAGGCCGATTTTCGCGCGTGTTGATGTGCCCCAGGCAGTGTTTTGTCATCCGCCGGGGGAACAGCCGAAAATACCCACCGCCTGAAATCGGAAGGTTCCACTTTCCGAGTGGGTAAACCGACGGGGGGAACTCCGCCAACTGGCCGTTCTGTCCTTCAATGACATGCGGGGCTCGTTCGGCCCCGGGAATACCATATCGATCATGGACGACAGGAAAAACGCTCGAGTCGATGCGGAATCCCTCGTCGATCAAGATGTCCAAGGCCCACAAAGATTTCGCGGTGATTGAAAAACTCGGGGCGCGATACGCGGTGACACGCTCGCCGGTGATCTCTTCGATGACTTTGGCCGACTGCAGCAAGTCTTCGCGAAAATCGTCCGGCGTCATGTTGTAGACGAGGCGATGCCAAAAACTGTGGCAACCGATCTCGTGTCCGGCACGCTGAATGTCACGAACGAGCTGTGGGTGCCGGTCGGCAACCCAGCCGAGTATGAAAAACGTTCCGCGAACCTGGAATTCGTCGAGCAGCTTCAACATACGCTCTGTGTTCGGAACCACTCGGCTTTCATACTCGTCCCATCGCTCGCGCGGAATCCGGTCCTCGAAAGCCGAGACGTGGTAGTAGTCCTCGACGTCGACAGTGAATGCATTGATGGGAGAGTCTTGAGACATCATCCGTTTGTTTCGCAAAGGCCCCGGCCGCTGATACGGGGGATAGGTCAACTCTCACGCGCGGCGATCAGGATTCGCAAGCCGCATTGTGTGATTCGAATTTCGGGCCACCAGTGATTCTATCTAATCGGGGTCAACTAGGTGACGAAGAATCCGCTGTCGCTTAGCGCCATATCGGCTTCGGATTTTTCTTCGGAGATCGCCTCGTCGATAGGTTGATCGCCAAGGTCGCCGAAGAGGGCAGGGTCGACACCGGACATGGCGCGGACTCGTTTTTGAATTGTGCGCGCGGTCGGAATTCGGAACCCTCCCCAGAGCATGCCGACAATCACCTTCAATAGCAGCCAACCGGTGGCAATGAGGATGCCGAGATCGAGCCAGAAACCCGCGAAACGGACGTAGTAAAGATCGTGAATAAGCTTGCGGCGGACGCCCTCCAAGTCGGAATCGGGGGGCAAGTGCAACTGGGCCAATCCGGTCATCCCCGGCCGGATATTGATTCGATCTTCGTAGTGAGGTACTAGAAACTCCAATCGCGACGCAAACTCCGAACGCTCGGGCCGCGGACCGACGAGGCTCATGTCGCCCATAATCACGTTGAGCAACTGCGGAAGTTCATCGACGTGCGATTCTCGAAGCGCCTTGCCGACACCAGTGATACGATCGTCGTCGCTTTTAGCCCACACCGGGCCGGTCAGCGCTTCAGCGTTCTGGACCATCGTCCTAATTTTGAACAGCTTGAACAGCCGGCCATCTTTGCCGAGACGACTCTGAGTATAAAACGCTGGCCCCGGCGACGTCAGCTTGACAAGCAATGCTCCGATGGCAATCGCAGGTGATGCAACGATTAGCAGCAACACGGCTAACAGCCTGTCGCCGACAACTTTCAGGCCAAAGTACCATCGGCGCATCGGCTGCACGGAGACGCCGGTGCGTTCCGTGCGCTCGTGCCCTTGATCGTGCCTGGCTGCCGAAGCATCCGGGTCGTCGACTGTGTCACCGTCCGTCTCTCCGTGAAAGGAATGAGTCATTCCACTATTCTTTCCGTCTGAAGCGGGTCGTGGTTGGGTGCCGTCTATTCGTTATGCCGCGATTTTCTATGATGACCACATTTGGCCATCTGAAACGCTTGCGAATAAGAGCAGCTGCGCTCACGCATCCGCTGAAGATTCTTGTTCAGAAAAAAGTTTTTCGTCTAACACCGGCAGAAAGACCTCCATGAAGTCCTTGCTGGGGTCGTCATCGACCGACTCGCCGCTACGACGCATCGCGCGGCTAATATACATCTTGTATAAGAATGGATAACGTGCGTACTCAAATCGAGGAGATTGGGATGCTCCCCATTTTCCGGTTGGGCTCCATGTCCAGTAGGTTCGCATCCACGTCGAAATGCCGTCGGTCAGTTTGTGAAAATCGGCTCTCCAAAATTGCCCCAACTCTTCGGACTGTGCGGCAAGCACCGAACAGCTTTCAGGCGGGGCGTGAAGACTAAGGCCACCCGTACCGACGAAACAAACCGTCGGCGGATGCACGGAAATCGGACCCGGACGCCCGCAGAGAATCATTACGCTCACGGCGGTTCCCGTAGTGCGATTCACATACACACGCGACAGGTTCCCCACGGCTTCCGCTTTTTGCAGTTGTTCGTCAGGGATTTCGAGCTCCGAGCTTTCCCAGTCGCCGACAATCGTCGGAATGTCTGAAAGTTTCGCGGCGGCAGCGACCAATGCTTGCGAGCCGCCCCAACGGTCGGTCGTCAGGCCGTGCAGGTAGCCCGTGCCTACGACGACAACGGCCGCCGCGACGACGAGTACAATTCGCGAAAGGTTCGTTTTTGAGCCTGATTCAGGCATGAAAGAGACCTTCTTGTGATTTCAACCAGAACCCGTCCTGAAACCCGGTTGTGGGCGAAAGTTACACTTAAAAACAAGGGTGCTTTTGAGCCAACAGAGGGTTCTAGGACAACTTCTAGTGTGCGCCGCAATCGAAAATGGATTCCGATCGAATCCTGTTCAAACTTAGAGCGAACTTGTTTTTCGTTGACATCGTTAACAATGCGTTTGGAATTAATGATTTACCGCGCGGTGACGCGAATGTACTGACCTAGGCCGGCTCTTTCTGTTCGTCCGGTGTAACGGGGTAACCGTACGAGTAACGAGAGTCATAGCCGCTGTCATCGACACCGATCACGACGGCCCCTAACAGCGGAATCTTCAACATCGAAAGCCGCTCGCACGCGGCGGCCACCTTGGCCACTCTGCTCACGTCGCGCCGAATTGAGAACAGGACGGCATCGACGTACTGCGCGATCAACAGCGGATCAGATACCGACAACAGCGGGGAAGAATCGACGATCACGTAGTCGAACTCGTCACCAAGCCGGCTGAATACCTGCCTGACGTTGTCTTGTGCGAGTCTGCGTTGAACTTCCGGGCTGATCTGACCTGCGGGCAGCACGGTTAGCCCGGGCGCTCCGGTCGGGCGTAGCGCTTGCTCCAACTCGGCTTTGCCGCTGAGAACTTCGCAGAGTCCGGGCGTTGTCGGCGTGTGAAAGACATCGTGAATGCTGGGCTGTCGCAAATCGCAATCGACGAGCAGCGTTTCGCGGCCGGCGCGAGCCAAGCTACTCGCCAATTGGCAGGCCAGCGTGGTTTTGCCTTCGTTGCCGGCGGCGCTGGCGATCATGACGATATTCAGCGATCGATCGTGCGACGCGCTCAGAAGCATCGTTCGGGCCGAGTCGATCGACTCGATCAGCGTGCTTTCCCAGGCCGACCCCTGCTCATGTGCATTTTTGGCCTGGCGGCGAGACATTTTGGGAAGCGATCCCACGACGCGTAACGACAACGTGTCGACGACTTCGCGTAACGAACTGATTCGATGGGCGTGGTATTCGAGGAAGACCGCACCAACCACGACAAAGCCCAACAAGCCGAGCCCTGCTGCCGCCGACAGCCGATACTGTTTTGAGGTGTCGCGCAGGTACGGCACATCGGCTTCCCGGAGCAGCGTCACCCGTGGCGGAGATTGAGTCTCGATTTCGAGATGATCGATTTCTTCGCGCGTCTTGGCGGTGACGGCTTCGCTTTGTTCGATGTTCTTATTGAGTAAGTCCAGTTCGAAGGAACGGATTCCCGTCGTCTTTTCGACGGTTTCCTGATTCGCCAACTCGGCTTCGAGCTGTTCCTTTTGCAGGCTGAGCAGGCGAACTCTCTCCTCCAACTCAGCTTGCGTGATTGCGAGGTCTGTCGACAGCTTATTCTGGATCCGCTCGGCGATAATGGGCTGCATTCGCTCGGTATAGGAATCGAGTTGCTCGTTGGCCTTATCGAGCTTTCGTTGCGCAATGTGATATCGATTGTTTTCTTTTCCCACGCTTGTTTCCCACTGCGATACCGCTTCTTCACGTCGGGAAACTCGCGTGCTGAGCCGTTCGTATTCTGGCTCTTGCGTGAGGTAGGCAGTAATGAGCGATTCGGGGACTTCGGCTTCCTCGGCATCGCTGGTGGTGAGTTCGCCGGATTTCAGCGAGATTTCTGCTCGAATCAGCTCAAATCGCAAGGTGGCGATCTCCTTTCGCAACTGCCCGTTATATTCGATGGCCATCTGCTGTTTGACGTTTAGCGTGTCCGAATCGGTCGTGTGGAGCGATTTTGCAAAATTGTACAGTGCCTCGTACTGCCTGCGCAGTTTGCCGTCTTTTTGCCCGAAGATCGCTTCGAGGCTTCTCATTCGCCCTCGCCGCTCTTCCTGTTCGGCGTTGACGACTTCCTTGAGATAGGCGTCGGTGACCGCGTTGACAATCGCCGCGAGTTCGCGCGGCTTTTCTCCTGAAAGTGATACGCGTATGAATTCGGTGGCGGGACTGGCGACCTTGAGGTTCTCTTCGAGCCAGTCGATCGGGTGCTCCTGTTCCCGGATCATGCTCAAGTTGGCAACGTTCGGGTCTCGAAGCGCCGCGTTGAGCACGAATTGGTACTTGACGAGGCGCATCTGCGTCTGCTTGTACGTTTCGAACCGCGCGTGTTCCTCGGCGGTCGGGAAAAGGAGCTTTTGTTCGACCGAAGCGATCTTGAGTTCCGAAATCGCCGTGTAGGGCGTATCAATCACGAACCAAACGACGGCTGCCGCCGCGAGGCCGGCTGCCAGACCCAGTCCTACGGCGATCAACCAGCGGCGGCGGAACGCGTTGAGAATCGCCATCGGTTCTAGACCGGTTGCCGGCGCTGCTGGCGCGACGATTCGTGCGCTCCGTACGATCTCAGGAACGCGCGCAGTGGGCTGTTCAATGAGATCGGTGCGCCGATCCGCGGCCTCGACCGAAGCGTTCGGTGAAGGTGCGGCGCCTGTGGGATCGTTCTCTCTCATAGCCAATTCCGCTTATCAAAAAAGGTCGATACCGAAATCTGTCGCGAATATTTCTGGCGTTACGTTGTGTCGCAAGTTACGCAGTCTCCGTACAGAGTCGTCATGATTTCGAGTCGCTCGAACTACGTTGATTGGCAACGTTCGGGCCTGCTGCTGTTGGCACTCCGGGAATCTGAACACCGGCGACGACCGGACGCGTGTCCTGGGCAATCAACAATTGGGAGAGGAACCACAGCTCGAGCCAAAGCAGGCACAGCGCGAGTGGGATCATCAACCAGCCGGCGAGGTCGTGAAACACGACGTCGGCCAGCTTCGAGCTGACCGTGACATGCAGAATTCCCGTAACGGTGATCCGCGTAATATTTGAGATCAGGGCGATCGGAACCGCACTGATGACAATCAAGATTCGCTCCCAAAGCGGCCGTTCGCTCAGCAGAGCCACGGCGGTTGAGAGTGCAAAGAAAATGACAAGCATCCGCAGGCCGCTGCATGCCTCGACCACGCCGATCCGCGCTTCGTTGACGAGAATCACGTTTCCTTCGGAGATAGCCGGCAAGCCGATCGTCTGCATGATGTAGGTGCTGGACAGCGTTCCCAGTCGACGTAGCGGCCCCCTCATTGCCAGCTCAAGCGTGTGGGGCAGCGGGATCATAAAGATCAAAAAGCCGATGGCCGGCCACGCCCAGCGGACGGCGTGCATTCCGCCCAGCAGTAAGCAAATGCCGAACACGAAGGGGATCAGCGAGAGAAAGTCGAACCATTCGAAGAAGAAGTACGCACCGGCCAGGCGAAACATCGCCGCGAACGCGATCAGCGCCAGACCCCATGCGTTGGGCCGGACCTGCTCGAGGTCTAGCATCTCGCGACGCATCCAGAGCAGGGCGATCGAAAATAGCGGGACGAGGTAACCATGCGAGTACTGCGGGTCGTTCGCCCAGCTATTCGCCATGAGCACCAACGAACTCCAATGCGCCCACAACATCATCCCCAACAAGACTGCCAGGGCCACGATTGTCGTGCCGATTGAAGCCTGAAACGGTTTGCCTGCTGCGGCGTTGTTCGCGTCTACGTCTGCTTGTGCCACTCAATCACCGGAGTTGAAGGATGTCCACATTCTCTTGTTGCCGTTCTGTCCGCGCAGACTCCGTCCCCGTGGGTTATGCACCCTGCGTCAAGAACGCACGTCAACCTCATTGTCGTACATTCCGCTGCGAGCTGGCCCGCAATGAGTTGGCCATTGTACCTGTGCACAATGTGTGATTCCGTCTTCCGGTACGAAATCGGATATAGCACCCCGCAAATTGCGGAGATGTCTAAACCGGTTGAATCATCGAGGCGTCAACCTCGACCGACACGCCCCGCTGCAACATCTTGATCTCTACAAAAAACTTGACGAGCCGGCCGCAACCGCGGCGAAGTACCATGCCCCGATGTCCCGCGAGTGGACCGCCCGTAATTTGAACGACACGCCCCGGCTCAACACGGTGCTCCGGGGTCAGCGGCACGCCCGATGCGATCAATTCGTGAACCGAACGCAGGTCATCAAACAACTGTTGTTGGCTTTCGACCGCGAGGCAGGTCGCGACGTAATTCGTTTCCAGCGCTGCCCGACGTTCGTCGTCTGATCCCTTAAGAAACAGATACCCGGGGAAGAGGGGGATGTACGAACGCACCAGCCTGCGCTGCACGCGCCGCTGCCGTTCATGCATCGGAAGAAAGTAGGCAACATCCTTTGAATACAGCCGACGCGCTAGAGCCTTCTCTGCGCGCGGCCGAGTATGGATTGCCCACCAACGCCGCCCCGTACCATCACAACAGTCGACCGAGGAAAAGAGATCCTCAGGGTAGACCGTGGGTTCCTGTTCCAAGACCGCCATGCGTTGTGATCCCACGCGAATTTCGAATGAAGCACGTTAAAACTTGATAAAATGATCGCTAAATGCTTTATGCACGTATCTCATGTAGTAAAAATAAGATACACGCATCTCGGGAACACAATTGAAACCAGTGCTCGTGGAAGCACTTAATCCAATCTCTCAGGCTAACCAGGGCCGACCGCTACGTCAAGGAATTTCAGCCTCAGCGCACCCCGGCTGTCGAAGACATTCAGAGATGAGCAACCTATTTGGCAGACTCAGGTTGCGCAGCGACGATCTCGATACCAGACAGTACCGACCTCCCGCTCGTCGCTTTCAAAGCGACGGTAATATCGGTTGACGCGGTTACGTTGGCAAACTCTCTGACGATGCCACGATTCCTCCCGCCCGCCTCAAGCACGACGTCGAAACCTTCTAGAACGGTTTTGCCTTGGAGCGCGACGTCGAACGTACGGCGAGCCGACTCAGTCTCGCGCGGTTCACAGAAGTAGAGTCTCACCGTGTATGGCCGGGTTTGGTTGTTGTCGGTATCCAGTGTGATGGTCACTGAAGCGTCGCCTTCAAAACCCGACGCAGCAACCCACGTGTGCCCATCCCCTTCAACCAGCGAGGAGTGACGGTGAAACCAGTCGAGTTCTTTGGGGTCGGTCTTTACCGAGATCGCCGGCGATGAGCCGCCGACGTTGGGGAAATCGAGCCAGAGCGTGCCGTCCTTCGCCGCCCGGTCGCCGGGGGCGCCGAAATTGACTCCGACGCGTTCGACCGAGTCAGTTTTTTCATCCCATTTCAGCGCGCTGTAGCTCCACATTTCCGATTCAGGCAGATGCGTGAGCGCCAGCGACGTGAACACCGAGTAGCCACACGAGCAACCGTGCGCGAAGTTTGGAGCGTTCAATACGCCGTTGGCCGGAATCAGACTGTTGCGACACCCCGAGCGAAATCCGCTGAGCCGAGACGTATTCCCGGTGGCAATATCGCAGAAACCTGCTTCGTCGGCTCGAAACGTCATCAGGTGTGGGGCGGCAATCGCATAATTACAATGGTGGCCTGACTTGGTGAACTCCCATGCGATCGGCTTTCCGGTGAGCGGATTGACCCTCATGATCTCGTCGCCCGTATCGAGCGAATAGGCGCGTCCCGGTCCGCGCTGATCGATGATTTGATCGTTCCACAGGATGATACGGTCCCAGAGGCTTTCCGGGTGACCACGGAACCCGTGGCCTTCCTGATACTTCTTCCAGAGTTCCTCACCGTTCTTGCCTCGAAACGCCGTCATGCCCATCTTGTTCGAGACCATCAGCACGTCGCGCTTGCTGGAGTAACCTAGCCAAGTCACGACGACATCGGTCGTGTACTTCCAGCGTTGTTCGCCGGTATTGAGGTCGAAGGCGCGCACGTACCGAGTTTCTGCCGCTTTGGGAAGCAGACCTTTGCGGTCCCAATCGCGATACAGTCCCTCGATGGCTCCGTCAAAACAGAAGATGGTGTCATCGCTGATGGCCACGAACGGAAAACTCAGTTCCGCCGTTTTCGACCAGACGATCTCACCGCTATGGCGGTCCATCACGGCCAGTTCCACGGGCAACTGCTGGTGTCCCTTGGTTTTCAATTCGCCTTCGACTTTTCGAAATATCGAAGCGATCAGCAGGTCGCCCTTGACGCGGATGCGGCCCCATTCATCATCTTGCGAGGGCAACGTGAATCGTGAAACCTGCTCACCGGTGGCTGGGTCGAAGCGTAGACAACCTCGGCGACCGTCGACCAGGTAAATGGCATCCTCGACAGCCAGGAAGTGAAAGCCTGCGATGACTTTCTCGAAGTTGTTGCCTCTGCGTCCTTCGTTGATCTTGTCGTTTTCCTCAAGCGGAATCTGCCACAGAATGCGACCCGTGTAGACGTCCACCGCCGTGAGCTTTCCCGGGCCCTGGATGAACATGCGGCCTCCGACGACCGCCATACTCGGTCCCCAGAAGTGACGGTTGTAAAACAGGCTTCCGTCCGAAGCCGGTCCGCCGAACCACTGAACTCCCAGCGGTGCTTTGACCAGCGAATCGCGTGACATCAACGTGTTCGACGGGTCGCCGTATTCGTGCGTCCAATCGGCCGAACCGGGGAGTGCTCCCGACCGCGTCAGCATTGTGAGTGAGCCGGCCCGCGTGACTTCCGCGCTGGCGAGTTCAAGACCGGAAACGGACTTCGCAAATGCGTCATGCCCAGACTCAGACATTTCCAGACAGGCGAGACCGCCGTACGGCCGAAGTGTCTCAAACGCTGCTCGCGCGAAATCATCTGTCGACTCGAAGCCCGATGCCGCGACGTCTTCGGCGACGATCAGATTGGCAAGATACCGAGGTAACCCGAGTTTCAGAGCGTGCCCTGTGATCGCCACAATCTTGGTTCCATAGGCGTCCAGCGCGTCAAAACGTCGTCGCAGACTTTCGATCTTGGCTTCGTCCGGATCGACGACGATGAGCCGTAGGTCTGATTGCCGGACGAGCTCATCGATCAACTGCCCGGTACCGATACCCAAGACGAGCCCGTACCCCTCATTCGCACCCGGCTGTTGGAGAATCGCGGTAACCTTGTCTTTCCATTCGTCGTGCACCGCGAGACTCTCAGCCGGCTGAGCGGTCAGGACGCTTGGCTCGACCGGCTCGGCACCGAAACAGTGAATTTGGCCTTCGCGCGTCACGGCGAACAGACGTCCGTCCGCAGCGAGAAGCGATCGAGGCGAACCCTCGATCGTCGTCCGCCAGCCGACGGCAGGCTTCGCATCAGCTTGGGGAGATTCCACGGCGAAGAGTTCATTGTCCTGATAACCGTAGAGTCGTCCGCCCGCCTTGAGGCCGATTCGAATTGGGTGTTGCGCGATCCATGCCGCTAACTTCTTTTTGTCCTTGGGAACGTCGCGATCTCTAGGATTGCGAAGCCGCCAGAGTTCGGCCAGTTCGGTCCGCTTGATCTCGCGGCCGCGCCGATCCTTCGTTTCCACCAATTTCGGGTTCTGTAAATCGTACGCGATGACGTCGCCGTCATTCCCAACGTACATCGTGCTCTCTGTGAACACCGGTTGAGTTGCGTTGACCGACAGCGCTCGCTTCGACTCCACGTCAAAACTGATTCCACCGTGGAACAGCCAACGGTCGATCGCTGAGACATGATAGCTCGTCGTTCCGCCCGTTCGATAACCGAACGGCTTGACCAACTTGTTCGCGGACAAATCGAACCGGGCGACTTCCGAGCGACCACAGGGTATGTAAAGCGTCGAGCCCGACGCCGCAAGATAACCCTGAGGAGTTCGGTTTTCGATCGTCGCAATGTCTGCTTCGGGGTGATCCGTAACAGCTTTGCGATCGATCTGGGCGCCCGTCGTTGCATCGAGCGTGTACAGGAAGACGCCTTCGAACGGCCAGACGCCAACAGTGAAATGGATCTTACCGTCGGAGAGCACCGGACCGCCCCGCATCGGCCAGACCGAAATGAGCCGTTCGTTGCCCAGGACGCGCCGCGCCGCCGGTGCCGTGCTCAAGCTCCAAAGCTTCTCACCACTGGATGCATCAAGGCAATAAAACTGCCCGTCATCAGCACCGAAATACAATCGCCCGTCCGCAACGACGGGCGCGAATCGAACCGGACCATCGGCGAAAAATCGCCATTTGTCTTTCCCGCTCCGCGTGTCGAGCGCGGAGATCGTATCATTGTGCGAAGACGCGACATACATCGTCGTGCCGACGACAACCGGCTCATAGTTCGCATCAAACTGTAGCCTTGGGTCTTCCGGCCAGGCGGGCTTGAGCCCGGGAAGGCGAAGCGTCCACTGCAGGTGCAGTTTGCTTGCGAGCTCTTCGTCGGTGGTCGCACTTCGATTCGCATCGTGCCGCCACGTCGGCCAATCGGCTGCCCGGGCAATTCCGAATGAATGACACACGCCGGCAAAGATTACGAGAGCAACCACACTGCGGGGCACGCAAAAACATTTCATCTGATGAGTCCTTGTTTTCGTCATGTTGTTTCGACTGACCGTCAACCATTCAATGTCTTCACAGACGACGTCACCGAAAAACCGACACGTCTGGCAGCATTAACTCCAAGATACGTGATGCCATCGTGCGAAACAACGTTTCGGCCGCCTTATCGGCAGCGTTCACGCTGCCACAGTGGTTTTGATCGTCATGAGCCGGTATCGACGCAGCGCTCCGTTTCGTCGCGCTTATCCATTTCGCTCCCATCGGGGCGGGGGATAAACATGAATGTTCCGGTTCCCATCGCGACGAGCACACCCTCCGATGTGCGGATCTCGCCGCGCGAAACCGCCGTCTGTTGGCCGGCGTGGTGCACGCTGCCTGTCGCGATGAGCCGCTCACCTTTCCAGCCCGGGCGGATGTAATTCAGGCTCAGTTGAACCGTGACCACGTGATGCGCCGAAGGGGCCAACGTTCCGGCCGCGAAGCCGAGCGCTGTGTCCATCAACGTTGCGGTCACGCCGCCGTGCAAAATGCCGAGCGTCCTGAGATGCAGGCCCTCGATGTCCATCTCGAAGGAAACCTTTCCGTCGGACGCCTTGAGCGGACGTATCTTCAACAGATCCAAAAAGGGAACGCGTCGCCCTCCAAGACCTTCGTAACTGAGTTTTTCCGCCGACTGTGACTCGGCGTCTGTCGATTCGTGATTGTCATTTGATGAATTCATCTTCGGTTCTTGCGTGGCCTGAAAAGAGTTGCCGGGTGGAATCGAGATGCCGGCGAAGCAGCCAAGAAAACACAGGCCTACGTTCGACGACACCAAACAGTATAAACAATTCCGTCGAGGATTCTCAGTCTGCAAAGGCTCGGCCTCGGCGCTTTAGGACAATCGGCACCGCTAGGACGGTTGAGCGGATATCACCCGCGCCGTCCTCCCGCGTTCGCTCACACGCTGGCGTCGGCTGTGGAATTTATCGTAGAACGTCAGTCGATGACCACGTGCGCTCAAGTGGAACCGACCCGATCATTTGCTCAATACAACGAGACCGTCAGATCATCGAGCCGCAGTGCCGGCTGAGCCGTGCGTTGTGTGCGTCCAAACCAGCGTCGCTCGGCCGGGCGAAGATTCGCCACGCCGCGGAGCGTGTCGCGTCCGGGTGCCGTTCGTGACTGATCGTCGGCAATGGCAAAGCCCGGCCAATCTGACAATAGCTCACTCCAGGCTTCTGCTCGTCGCGACCAGCGGATGTGAATCGGATCGAAGCCATACCAACTCGCCGACGGTTCGATCACCCGCGCGTTGTACCGGCCTGCGACGTCGAGCAGCCCCTGGTTCAGTTCACCGGCGCGGTCGCGCATCTCTCGCCAGCCGATCCGGCTATTGGGGAAAAAGAGCGTTCGTGTGAGATGGAAGCGGAAGCTCGACAGACGTTCGATGCTCGACATCGGGAGACGCGTCAGAATCACTTCGGCGTCGTGGGACTTCAATCGATCCAGACAGACGTCGATCCATTCGAGAATGGTTTCGACCGGGGCGCCGTAGATGAGATCGTTGCCAATATCGGTCAACAGTGCCAACGTTGGACAATCGGTCGACGCCTCGCAGTCGGTGCGAGCCGCCTCTGAGAAGTCGTCCCACAACCGGCAGCCGACAATTCCCGGCAAGCCTCGAAAGAGCACGCGGCTCCAGTTTCCATAGGAGCGACCGTGACCCAGCGCGGCCATGACGGAAATCGATCCCTCGCAGCCGGCGTGGAGACGGTCGACGATCAACGGAAAAGCGGCGGTCAGATTACTTGCACCGAGTAACACAAAACGTCGCACGTGTGAAATGTCCCGCCGGTTCGAGCCAAGAAGCGATACGGGCGCACGATAGCAGTGCGGCACCCGCCGTTCAACTGGATCAAATTTCCTTGTCGAACCGACGTCCGTCTGACGCGACTTTGGCAGTGCTTTCGGGTACGATCAACCTGCAGATCGGCAACCGCATGCCGCTGAGTCGACGGCAATACCCGGCCCAATAGCCGGCGTTCAATACAAACCAACAACAATGTCAAACATAACCACCGTTCGACTGGCTTTCATTCGACACCGAGGAGACACCATGAGGTCGCACTTGCACACGACGATCGCGAAAGTCGTATCCGCCGCCACGTTACTGATGGCCGTTGTTGTTGGAGGCGAAGTTCGGGGCGATGTTCGCCTGCCCAACGTCGTCGGCAGCAACATGGTTTTGCAACGAGATATGCCGGTTTCGGTTTGGGGCTGGGCTTCTCCGGGTGAAGCGGTGAGCGTCGAGATTGGGTCACAGCGTGCGAGTGCCGAAACCGATGGTAGCGGCCGTTGGTCGGTTCAGTTGCCGGCGATGCCGGCCGGTGGTCCCCACACCATGAGCGTTGCCGGCAAAAACACGATCAAGCTGGAAAACATCTTAGTTGGCGAAGTCTGGGTTTGCTCGGGGCAATCGAACATGCAGTGGCCCGTCAGCCGGTCGCTTGATTTCGAAAAGGAAGCGGCGATGGCCAAGTTTCCCGAGATTCGCCTGTTTCAAGTTCCCATGATTCCCGCCGGTTTACCGCGCGATAACGTGAACGCCACTTGGAAGGCTTGTTCGCCGGAATCGATTCCGAATTTCTCAGCCGTGTCGTACTTTTTCGGCCGGGAATTGCATCAGGAACTCGACGTGCCGATCGGCTTGATTCAGACGGCATGGGGCGGGACGCGGATCGAGCCTTGGACGCCGATCATCGGTTTCGAGTCGGTTCCTGAGGTTGCCTCCATTGCCGATGACGTTCGACGGACAACCGACAAATACCGGGTTGCGGCAGCAAGTGCCGTTGAGACATATGCAGAGTGGTTAACACGGGCGGACAAGTGGTTGTCGCAGGCGCAAAAAGCCGTCGCTGCTAAGCGAGAGATCGCGGCTCCACCGGCTTGGCCGCGCGATCCCGTTGCGAATCGTGGCTATCCGACGGGATTGTACAACGGAATGGTTCACGCACTCGTGCCGTATCGTATTCGTGGTGCGATTTGGTATCAGGGTGAGTCGAACAACGGTGAGGGCATGCTTTATCACGAGAAGATGAAGGCGCTGATCAACGGTTGGCGAACCGTATGGGATCAAGGCGATTTCCCCTTCCTGTTTGTCCAACTCGCTCCCTACCACTACAACGGAGACCCGACCCGGCTTGCGGGAATGTGGGAAGCGCAACTTGAGACGTTGAGGGTGCCGAACACCGGTATGGCCGTCACCACGGATATCGCAAACGTCAAGGACATTCATCCCAAGAATAAGCAAGACGTCGGTCGGCGGCTCGCGCTGTGGGCGTTGGCCAAGAGCTATGGCCGCGACGATGTTGTTTACTCGGGCCCGCTCTACAAATCGATGGCCGTCGAAGGCAGCAAGATCCGTTTGACGTTCGATCACGCGGGCGGCGGGCTCAAGTCGCGCGACGACAAGCCGCTCGATTGGTTCACGATTGCCGGAGAAGATGGCGCGTACGTGCCGGCGGTCGCGGAAATTGATGGCGAGACGCTGTTGATCAGTAGCGACAAGGTAGCGAAACCCAATGCGGTTCAGTTCGGCTGGAACCAGGAAGCCGAGCCGAACCTCGTCAACGGAACAGGGCTGCCCGCATCACCGTTTCGAACTCGGCGCTGATCGCGGCGGGGTGGTGGAATAAGAAAGCGCTATCGTCAGCATGACGTGAATGAACGCTTTCAACGCGCGTCCACGACGGCGAGATCCGTTTCGGCGATCAGCGGGTGTCCGCGAGCGTCGGACATCGTCGCCCGGATGCGAAGTGGCATGTTGAATGGCCCAAGCGAATCGGCGTCGAATCGAATCGGCAACTCGACACGCGTGGCGTCTGTCGGCACGGTCACGTTTTCTGCCGACACGCCGCGGATGTGACGCGGTATTCGTAGCTCGATCGTGACCTCTCCCTTGAGCCCCGTCGCGCGGCCCACTTCGACCGGAAGACGGACCGTTTCTCCGGGGCGGGCGCGGAGCGACTTGCGGGAACTGCTCACGCTGATTCGACCGGGATCGGTCAGCGTGATGACCTGCTCGTCGACGTCGAACGTTGTGAAGCTCACTTTGTGCTCGGAACCATCTTCGTCGGTGACGACGCCGACGGCCATCAGGTTCGTTCGGCTCGTGCGGCCAATTTCCATGAACGGCGACAGCATAAGCGGGTAGATGAACTCGCTCACTCCAATGGGGATCGTCATCAACGGCCCACTAACGCCTTGAGCGTGCCGAACTTGCCGATCCGCCAAACTGATTTCTATCGGTCCTTCAAAACCATTGCGTTCGATTGTGTACTCGCGGGCATAAACCGACCCCCGCGCCGCAAATTTCTGCTCGAACTGGGCACGCAGACGAAACGGCGTCGGTAGCGTCGTCGCCAACAACAGGCTATCGACCGGCTGTTCACCTCGAGCCGCCTTTTGTACGGCTTGGTGTGTCGTCTCGACGTCACCGATGACCGACTTCCCCGTGAGTGTCGCGCGAGCGGCCTGAATCGGAGCGGTTTCGGTTGCTTTGAGTACGATTTCGACTTCGTTTTTGCCCTCGGCAATCTTCGTGTTCTCGACGGAGACACCCTCAGGCAGTGCGGAAAAACTTAACTCGATCGTCCCTTGAAAACCTCCCAGCCGTTCGGCGGTGATTTTCAGCTTCGTTTCTTTGCCCCGCTCGATTGTCAGCGCGTTCACGGGCAGATCGATTCGAAAGTCGGGCACCGAATCGTTCTCACGTACCTTGAGGCGGTACGCAAATCGTTCCCCCCCGCGCGACGCGAGCCGTTCGCGAACACGTAGCGTGAAAATTCCATCGGCGGGCGCCTTCCAAACAAGCCGCGAGTCGGTCTCGCCGGAAGAAATGTCGTCGGCCGTCGCGAGTTGCTTACCGGCCGAATCGAGAATTGCGAGCACCGAATCGAGCGGTGATCCGAGTCGGCTCGCAAATAAGTCGAACTCATACTCGGTGTCGGTGACGGCAGAAAACATCCAGTCGTCGTGCTCGCCGGGGCTGGAAACCCGGCCGTTGAGCGCCGCCGGAAGTTCAACGACTTCGAGAGCCGAGCCGGCTTGCCGCACGTCATCCTCGACGAGTTCCGGAAGATCGTCGACATCGATGAGAATTTGGTTGACCGCCGGCTGTTGATCGGTGCCGCGAAACGCGAACGTTTCCTGATCCTCAGCCGGCAGCGCGACAGAGACGTTTCGTTCCGTAATATTGGCACCGAGCAACTCGAACGACGTTGTGCTCCCGCGCCGGCCACCGAGCGGGTAAACGGCATCGATATATGCTCCCGACGTGATGGTGAGCCGATAGACATAGTGTTGAAGCCCGCCGAACGCGACGTCGTGAATGTGGACGCGGTAGGTGCCGTCTTCTTCTGCGGTAAACCTGACCAGCGAGTCAGATCCGAAGGCGTCGTCGTTTTCCGTGACGCGGTTTCCGCCGGGGCCTCGAATTTCGAGCCGCGAATCGAGCGGAGAGCCGATGCGGGCCGCGTTCACCTCACACGTAAACGTTTCGCCGGCGCGGGCATCGAACGTCCAGATGTCGACATCTTCACGAGGAAACATGCGGCCGTTAATGGTGACCGGCAGCGTAACGGCCGTTGGTATTGGCCGGCCGTCGATTTCTTGTTCGACGATCTCCGGGAGTTGGCCGATCACGAATTTCTT
>Ga0315336_1004370_pt1 | contig 16906 bp, 13 predicted proteins | sample ASW5metaG_FD_204512 | JGI IMG/M metagenome (GOLD analysis project Ga0315336, IMG submission 204512) | Ammonia-oxidizing marine archaeal communities from Monterey Bay, California, United States - ASW #5 | ecosystem: Environmental > Aquatic > Marine > Intertidal zone | place: USA: California...
GCCTGCCGCGGGACCCCGAGTACATGGCGAAGCTGTTCGGCCCCGGCGTCGATCCGTTGGACATCGCCGACGTGTGGCCCGAGAACTACAGCGCCAACAGTGCTCAGAAGGTGTGGGCGGCCCGGTATGCGGCGCGGCATCCGAACCTCGCGATCCTCGATCTCTCGAGCTTCAAGTGCGGCCACGACGCGCCCACCTACGGCATCATCGAGAAGATCGTCTCCACCTCGAAGGTGCCATTCAGCGCGCTGCACGAGATCGATGCCAACAAGCCGAGCGGGTCGATCTTGATCCGCGTCCTGACCACCATCCACAAGCTCAAGCTGGTGGAGGAGTTGCTCGCCGACCAAGCCGACGCCAAGGTCGAGCTGGCTCGCAAGATTGCCGACAAACGCGCCCAGATCCTGGCCCGGATCGTGGCGAAACGAGAAGAGGAAGTCCATGTCCGATCAAAATGAACTGAGCCCGGAAGAGCAGCAGGCCCTCGAGGAGGAGCTCGCGCAGTTCGCCGCCGAAGAATCCGACAAGCTCGGTCTCGGCCGCAACCAGTACGTCGAGAACGTCGCGGACCAGTTCTGGGCCGAGGATCGACCGCACACCACGATTCTGGTGAGCGGACTCTCGATGGCCCACGACCATCTGGTGACCGCGGCGCTGAGCGGCATTGGCTACAAAGTGGCGACGCTGGACGTGCCGGATCAGGAGTCCCTGCGCTTCGGCAAGGAGTTCGGCAATCGCGGGCAGTGCAGCCCCACCTACTTCACCGTCGGCAACCTGGTGAAGGAGCTTGTCCACCTGCGCGACGTAGAGGGCAAATCGACCCAGGAAATCGTCGACAGCTACATCTTCCTCACCGCTGGCGGCTGCGGGCCCTGCCGCTTCGGCATGTACGTGACCGAGTACCGCAAGGCCCTTCGGGACGCCGGATTCGACGGTTTCCGCGTCATGACTTTCCAGATGGCGGGCGGTATCCAACAGGCGACGGGCAAAGAGCTCGGCCTGCGGATCGATCCAGAGTTCGCCTGGCACATCGTGCGGGCACTCATCGTCGGCGACATCCTCAACATCCTCGGCTATCGAATGCGGCCCTACGAGGTCGTCGAGGGATCGACCGACCAGGCCCTCGAGAAGTGCAAAGCGGTGCTCTACAAGACGTTCGCGAAGCGCGGGCACGTGTCTCTCGCACTCTGGAAATGCCGCCGGATCCTGAAGAAGGTCAAAATCGACCGCACCTCGCCCAAACCCTTGGTCAGCATCATCGGCGAGTTCTTCGCGATGACCACCGAGGGCGATGGCAACTACCACATGCACCGATTCCTCGAAGGAGAGGGCGCCGAGGTGGAGATCCAGGGCATCACGAACTGGCTGCTGTTCTTGATCTGGGAGGCGGGCTACGACACCGCCCGTCGCCAGGAACTCCGCTGGGACGACATCGCGCGCAAGGGCCTCGAAGGCAAGGACGCGACCAAAAAGCAGTGGAGCCTACGCGCTGGATACTGGGCGATCCGAGCGGTCTTCCAGAGCTACGCCAATATCCTCGGGCTCCACAACTACGAGCTCCCCGACATGCATCACATCGCCGAGCTCGCCCAGAAACACTACAACCCGGACGTGCGTGGCGGCGAGGCTCACATGGAGGTCGGCAAGCTCATCCACTTTGTGGAGGACAACGTCAACCACATGACCGTGTCCGTGAAGCCCTTCGGTTGCATGCCGTCCAGCGGCGTCAGTGATGGGGTCCAGAGCCTGGTGCAGGCGAAATACCCCAAGGCGATCTTCGTCCCGATCGAGACCACAGGAGATCAGGCGGTCAACGCGCACTCACGCGTGCAAATGATGCTGTTCAAAGCTCGTCAAAAGGCGAATGGTGAGTTCGAGAAGGCCCTCTCGGAGACGGGCATGACCCAGGAGGAGTTCTCGCGGCGGGTCCAGAAGAGCCGGTGGTGGCGACATCCCTTCACGCGGCCGAAGCACCGGACGGCGAGTGTGGTCACGAACCTGGTCTACCAGGTCGGATAGATCGACCGATCGGTTCGGAAACAGAGCCGTTGTGACTACGGCAGCAGTTCCATGTTGTAGACCGTGGTCGGGTACGAATTGCCGACGTAGCCGTTGATCGGCCCATTGGCGATCGATGTGTTGGCCCCAGTCGTGCCGTTCAGGTCGTAGCAGGTGTGGGGGTAGATCATGGTGAATCCGCTCTCGACTGCGTTGGGTCCGCCGCTGTCGAGGTACTGGGCCATGATGTAGGGCTCCCAGTCCGTGGCCCAGTCGGCGCCGATGGCGGCCGCGAGCTCGACCTTCTTGGCGTTGGTCATCGGTCCAATGCCGATGCGCCAGGTGCGCGAGGTGACCCATGCACGAGGGTCGGTGTAGCCGAGGATGCCGTTCATGTTCGGGCAGTTGGTGTAGCCATTGTTGGCGTTCAAGTTGAAGGAGTAGCCTTCGATAACCGTGCCACCCGTGTCGGTGACCCAGTTGGCGTTCGATGCCGAGTAGGTGGCGCTGGCGTCGAACCAGGTCTGGCACATGAGTTCCGGAGTGGCATCGAAGAACTCGAACACGATGACCGCGGAGTCCTGGGTATTGTCGATGCTGAAGTCGTAGATTCCGCCGTTCTCGACCACGCCCCACAGGGAGACACCCACGTAGATGGGGTCGATTTGTCCGACGGTCGGGGCCTGGACCGCCGCGGCGATCTCGAAGGGCTGGCAGTCCGTGTCGTCGGTGTCTGCGTCTGCGTCTGCGTCGGTGTCGGTGTCGGTGTCGGTGTCTGCGTCTGCATCGGTATCGGCGTCACCCAGACCCTCTGCATCGCTGTCCACCAGCTCGGGGTTGTAGGCGCCCAGGTTTCCGCAGCCGGCGATGACAAATGTGAGGGTCAGAAGATGAAGGGCCTGATTCTTCATAGCCCCCGTTGTACCCGACTTCGAGTCTCGTTGCATGCAAAACCGGCGTGAGAAACCGTCGTTGTGCACTCAGCGCTTGAACGAAACGAGATCCGGTCCGAAGAGTTTGGGGCAACCCGTCCCGGAGCTTCTCTCTTGCCCCTTCGACCGACGCTGGCGCTGACGGTCGCTAGCGACGACGCACTGCAAAAGCGACCAGAAGGAAAGCCCAGAAGGGTGAGCCTCCGCCGGTAGAACAGGCGCTCCTGCCCTCGGTCACCAACGCCGTTGGTGGTTCCTCCTGGGCGATGACGATGAAGTGCTGGTCCTCACTCCACGGGCCGGAGCCGTACAAGTCGGTTGCCCGGACCTTCCAGGTGAAATCGGAGCCCAGGCTCGCAAAGTAGGACAGATCGTAGAACGTGCCCTCGATGTCCTCTACGGTTTCGGTGCGGTCCGGGTCGTCCGTTGCCCAGAATCGGATTTTGTACGTGAGGCGGTCGCCATCCACGTCATCGGCCGGTTCCCAGGCCAGGAATACACGGCCTTCGTGCACGTCTTCGGGAGGGCCGGTCACTTCTGGCGCCGACGGCTGTTCGTTTGCAACAGCGATGACGGCAGCACCCACGTCGAATCGGCCGCAGCCGTAATATGGGCTCCAGCCTCGCTCGTCGTAGGCACCGTCATCCAGATCATTGCGGACCGCCGTCTGGCACATGACGTCGCGGGCTTCGGCCGCTGTGAGGCGCGGGTTCGCAGCAAACATCAGCGCCAGGCCGCCCGAGACTACGGGTGCGGATGCGCTCGTTCCGTTGAAGGTCCCGGTGTAGTCCTCGTCGCCGAGGTAGTCGCCGTATCCGCGAGGACCCGAGATGTCGGTGGTGATGATTCCGCCTGAAGGCGCTGTGATATCGACGTGATCGCCATAGCTGCTATACGACTCCAGGTTGTCGTTTCGATCGGTCGCAGTCACGCTGACGGCGGTTGGGAAGGCCTGCAGTCCGTCGTTGGACATGTCGCAGGACCCGTTGCCCGCGCTGAAGACCACAACCGTTCCCTTGCCGTTGCGGCCCTCGTCCTCCGCGTAGGCGTACATGTCCTCGAAGATGCCGTACATCTCGATGTCCGGACAGTCGTCTCCAAAACCCCACGAGTTGCTGATTACCGACGCGCCGGCGTCCACTGCCTCGACGAAGGCGTCGTAGGTGTCCTCGAACGAGGTTTCGCCACCGAGCATGCGAATGCCGTAGATCTCGGCGTCGTGCGCCAGGCCCGCACCGCCAATACCGTTGTTCCCTTTGGCGGCGATGATGCCTGAGCAAGCCGTTCCGTGTCCGTTGTCGGTTGGATTCGAGTCTGCGTCCCCGTCGACGTAGTCGTAGCCGGGGGTCACGGTCAGATCGGGGTGGGAGGTGTCGACGCCGGTGTCGACGACCGCCACCAGCTGACCCGCTCCCGTGGTGAGGGTCCAGGCGAGCTCGACGTTGATGTCGACGCCGGGTGTTCCATTCTTCTGGCCGGTGTTGATCAGGTGCCACTGCTCGACCACGTATGGATCGGTGGGGATCGCGCGACTCTTTGCCTGCATGGCCAGGTTGGGGTGTGCCCACCTCACGTCGTCGCGAGCGTGCAGAATGTTCGAAAACGCTACGTCGTCAGCGCCGGGTACGAGATCGATACGTACGGTGTTCTTGCGGAGCGTGGTGACGGCCGAGACCTCTGGCAGGGCCTCCAGGGCTCCAGGGTCGAGGGCGTGCGCGAGGACAGAACCCGTTCTCCGAACTGGAACGCCGTGAATAGTCGAATCCACCGCGATCTCAACGCGGTCCATGCCCGGGCCCGCGTGAAACCAGGCCTCGGCGGCGAATCCAGCGCCCGTCAATAGAATCCAAACCATGCCCGATTGTAGCGTTCAGGGGCTACAGTGGCGCATGCGTCGGCCCCCCTTGACGATTTGCTGGCTTGTCTTGCTCCCGCTCGGTTGGGTTGTGGGTTGCGGTGCGGGCAGTAGCGGTACTGCGCCGGCATCGTTGCCGCCGGGCTGCGGTGATGCTGTCGTCGACGCGGACGAAGAATGTGACGCGGGTCTGAGCAACTCGAACACGGTCGCCGACGCCTGCCGAAAGGACTGCCGACTGCCGGAGTGTGGGGACGGCGTCGCCGACAAAGACGAGGGCTGCGACGACGGCAACATGTGGGGCGGTGACGGCTGCACGGAGCTCTGTCTGGTGGAAGACGGTCCGCTCGAAGAAGAACCCAACAACTACTGGGACGCCGGGCAAGTGTGGCCGGAACCTCTGGTTCACGGGTCGCTTCCGGCTGGCGATGTCGATTGCTTCTCCATCGACGCCCTGGAGTGTTCCTCGATCACGGCCGAGGTGCCAGGGGATTGCCCCCACAACATCGTGCTGGGCCTGCACGGGCCGGATGGCGTGAAGGTGGCCGCTGGTTCTGCCACGGCGGACAGCTGCAGCAAGCTCGATCCCGAGATCGCTCCGGGGGCGCGCTTCGTCAGTGCTGGCACGTGGTCGGTATGTGTTGAAGGACTCCTCGGAATGCCTGTGGCCAGCTACGCGCTCACGATTGCCAATGACACCGACAACACCGGTTTCGACATCCCGAGTGGCGAAGATCCCGATGGTGACGGCCTGCCCAACCAGTGCGATCCGGACAGCGATGGCGACGGGGTCCTCAACGAGGTCGACAACTGCCCCGACGTGGCCAATGGGCCAGACATGGACCCGCCGGACACTCGAAATGATGGCTTCATCCGGCACTGGCTCACGCTGGGCCCCTTCTTCGGCAACGGGTCTCCAGACGGGTGCCTGCCGACGGCGACCAACTTCTTGGATGGAGACGATGCGAACGCGACACCAGCCGTCGGCGACGACGTCAACGGACTGTCCTGGATCGTGCACATCAGCGGCGCCGACCGCATCGACTTCAAGCCAGCCTATGCGTACGAGGGCGCTCCGCGAGAGGCCTATGCCACCGTCTACATCAACTCGTCGACACAGCAGGATCTGACCTTCGCCCACGGCCCTGACGACGGCTCGCGGGCCTGGTTGAATGGCACCTCAATCCAGACCGTGAACGGCTGCCAAGGCACAGACATCGATAGATTTCAGGATCCAGCGACACTTCTCGCGGGCTGGAATCGGCTCACCATCAAAGTTCACGACGCCGGCGGCGGATGGGGCACCTACGTGCGCTTCCTCGATGCCCAGGGGGCTCCGGTGACCGACCTCGAGCTGTCTCTGGACCCGAACGGGGCCTGGAATCCCAATCAGGCGGATCTGGATGGCGACGGCATCGGCGATGCCTGTGACGACACCCCCGCTGGCTGAGAACTGGAATAGGTGACCCACTCCTCTTGCTTGCCACGAAACGGAGACGTGTCTTTTCGGCCCGCATAGAGCTGCAGCTGGCTCCATCCGGCCTCGACCAGGGCGGGGAGCGCCTCAGCCTCACTCACGAGCACTGTGGCACCGGCACCTCGCCACCCGAGCGCTAGAGACACCACCTCACGTCGGGAGAGGGTGCCGTTTGGATAGGACGTCGTGTCCGCATAGGGCGGGTCGATGTAGACCAATGTCCGTCGTGGAACTTCGTCGTCTGGGTCGCCCGCTCCCGCTCGGAGGCTGCTCACCGTGGCGTTGGTCCCCAGCGTCTCCCCATAGCCTATCAAGACGCGGATCAAGCCGGGAATCATAGGCTTTACCGGCCCAAATCGCTCCGTTCCAGCCAAGCCATAGGCGCTGCTGACGTTGAAACCGGGGGACCACCAGCGGCCGTCGCGAATCCCCACGGCTTTGCCGGAGAAGCTGAGCCTCTGGAGAAAGAGGTACTCCGAGGTGAACGTGATGGCGTCATCTGGCACCTGCTTGCCCTGCAATTCGTCGTACACCGTGCGCGCGTCGAGGTGAGACAGAATGGTCAGCTGGTCGATGACTCCCAAGCGCCCCCGCGGATCGAGGACCACTCCCATGACCGCCCCCCACGGACCCGGGTCGAAGAGGGTGACTGCCTTGGGCGTCCCGCTGAATCCGAGTTGATCGAGTAGACCGACCAGGCTGTGCCGATAGCGCCACTTTCCGCCTTGATAGGGCAAGAGAGGTCGGCGAGCGCCGAGGAGATGCAGAGACAGGGCGGCGCTTCCACAGCAGGTTTCGACGAGGTTGTACGGCTCCGAGGTGCGCCCACACTTCGCGCTTCGCCCACCCATCAAGCTTCGCCCACCCATCAAGCTTCGCGCAACCTGAGTCTGGGCAGACCGACGGTATCGTCACGAGCTGCCAGCAGGCCGCGATCGATGGCCCAGGACACGCAGTGGCCGGCCCAATCGGTGGTGCAGAGCGAGGCTTGCACGCCCAGGGAGGACTCGACCGCCTCTGAAGCCATCATGTCTTCGGCGCCACGGCCCTGGAGATCGAGCTGGACCAGATAGGCAAAGACAGCCGGATGAGGGCGCCCGCGCGCGGCTCGCAGCGAGCGGTGTTGGCCCGTTCCGCGGGTGGTCAACGTGCCCGTGCCCTCGAGGGCTCCGAGGAGAACAGTACGGGTCTTGCGCAGCGATTCTGACGATCGGCTGTCGATGTGTCTGGCCACCAGGGCATCCAGGTCGGCCAGGGCGATCTGCGGCTTGTTGGATTCGAGGGCCGGACCGATCAGCTCCCGCAGCGCGATGAGGGAGATCTCGTGGGAAAGTGCCCACTGGTGGTCGAGTAGATCGATCTGCGCCGTGGCCGGACTGCCGTTGTAGAACCGCATGAACAAGCCGTCGTCAACGGTCCCATCTTCGTTCCAGGTCAGAAACTGATCGCGGAGAATGCGGAACAACTCCCGTTGGCGGTCGACTGAGAGATGCTCGACCAGACTCTTGGCAGCCGACTTCCACTCGGCGTAGGTCAGTCCGTGCTCCGCACAGGCCAAGAGGCTGTGTGCGTCGTCGATGTTCAGTGTTCGCGTCCAGCTCTTCACAGGCCGACCAGTTTACTGCGTGGGCGGCGCTCGCTCTTCGTCTTCTTCTTCGACCTCGGCATCTTTCTGTTGGGATGCGATGTCTTGTGCACTCGGAGTCTTGAAGAGTCGGCTCGCTTCACCGAGGTCCTGGTAGCAGACGCGCTCCGCGTACCCCACGACCTTCTTTCCGGGGTCGATGGCGACGACCACATGGGACACCGGCCCCGATGTGAAGGTGTCGGTGCATTCGGGTGGCGTGCACCGAGCGACATAGGTCTCGCCCTTGGCCTCCATCGTGGCCGAACAACGCGTGTCGTAAATCGCCCCCGTGCCCGCGACCTGATTGAGGGTACCGGGGCACCCGGACAACACGAACACCGTTGCGATAGCTGCAGCTGGGCGCAATCCCACACTCCAAGAGGTGCCTGCACATAATGCCTTCAGGCGTTAGCTGCCCCCGGATGACCCTCGAGCCCGCAGAACACGAGAGCCTGGACAGTCTGATCGGAGACTGGAACATCTTCCAGCTCCGCAAGGGGCATCGTTTTTCGACCGACGATCTGGTCTGCGCGTGGCGCGCCTCATTGGCTTCTCCCGGTGGTCGACGGTTGCTCGACATCGGAAGCGGCATTGGATCTGTCGGTTTGGCGACGCTGCATCGCATGGGGCCCTATGCAACGCTGGAGACTATCGAGGCCCAGGAGGTCAGCTACAACCTGGCCCAGAGAACCGTTCGCTACAATGGTTTGTCCGACCGGGTCACACTCCACCAGGGCGATCTGCGCGACGCATCGGTTCTCGCAGAGGGTGCTCGATACGACGTAATTACGGGTTCTCCTCCGTATATTCCCGAAGGGAAGGGGGTGATGTCGCCGATCCCACAGCGCGCGGGTGCCCGGATGGAGCTCCGCGGGTCGGTGTTCGACTACTGCGCCGCCGCCCGTCGCTGGCTGGCCCCGGGGGGGCGCTTCACGTACGTCATGGCGGCTCAGGATCCGCGCACAGAGGAGGCACCGGTCGCCCACGAACTCGCCGTCGTCGAGCGGTGGGACTACGTGTTCGCAGCCCGTCGAGAACCCCACATCGCGACATTGGTCTGCGCCCGGATCGAGGACGACCCGCCACCGCGCAGGTCGGGCACTCTCGTCGTTCGAGGCCTCGATGGCCAATGGACCGAGGAATACCTGGAGTTTCGCCGCGAAATGGGATCTCCGCGTCGTTTCGCGCGGTAGCTGGACCTCTAGGCGGAGAAGTCGACGACGGGCTCCTCGTCCAGAATGCCGACTGCGACCGCGCGCCGGTAGAAGTCCACGATCGCCCTCTGACCCTCCGGCCCGTAATCCAGAGTGCGCTCGTTGGCGTACATGCCTAGATATCGCGACACCCGTTCGGGTGTTCGCAGCGCGCCGCCACGTGCCAATAACCACGCGATGGCATCGTCCCGATTGTCTAGAGCGTGGGCGATCGCTCGTCGGAGCAGGTCGCTGACCTCGGCGATGGTCTGCTCGCCAAGATCGCGGCGGATGGCATTGGCTCCCAAGGGCAAGGGAAGTCCTCCCGTCTCGGTCGCCCACCACTCGCCAATGTCGACGATACGGGTGAAACCCTCGTCCTTGTAGGTCAGCCGGCCCTCGTGGATGACCAGACCCGCGTCGACCTCGCCGTTTCTCAGGGCATCGAAGATCAGGGAGTAGGGGACGATAGGCGTCACGACGGGCTCGATCCCTGGCACGATCATGCGGAGCGTCATCCATGCGGTCGTCGTCAGACCGGGGATCGCGACCCTGGCGCCAGTGAGGTCGGACAGCGCCATTGGTTTTGCCGCGATGACGACAGGCCCGTAACCCTCACCCATGGAACCGCCGTGGGGCAGCATCTGATACAACGCCGAGATCGCCGGGTAGTAGGCCGCCGAGATAGCGCAGACATCGGGCGGGGTCTGTCCCGACGCGATGCGGTTCAAGGCGTCGGTCGGCGACGTGTCGATCTCAAAGGTGTATTTGCCGGTGTCGATCAAGCCGTCGAGCAGCGCTCGCATCATGAACAGATCGTCGGCATCGGGACTGCACTGGACGGTGATCTTCATAGGGCTACCCCTATGCCAGTCTCAGGATGAAGTCGCGGCAGCCGTCAGTTGCTGGTTCGTCGCGCGAAGCCTCAGACCCAGGGTGGCCACGAGCTTCCAGAGCAGCAGGTTGCCCAGTGCCGGCTCCATCATGCAGTACTCGCGGAGCGCATCGCGCTCGATGCATAGGAGGTGTCCAAAGCCCTTGGCGATGATATCGGCGGATCGCGGCTCTGTATCGATGAGGGCCAGCTCCCCGAAGTGCTCGCCGGCTTCGAGTTCCGCGACTTCGCGACCGTCGACCATGACCGAGACGTGGCCCTGGACGACGACATAGAGCGTATCGCCGAGCTCGCCCTGCTGGACGATCTTCTGATCGGGGGTGACGAACATCTCGGACACGATTCGGCCCACTCGCAACCGCGCGTGGAAGGGGAGGTCCTCGAAGAGGAAGAGGTTCTCCATCGCTCGGGCGCGTGCAGCTACGGCCTCGGCTTCGAGGATGGCCTCGGGCTCGATGGCGATGACAGTGACGTTGTCTCGTCCGCCGTTGTCGAGTGCGTTCTGGATCAGGGCGTCGACCGAGTGGGTCAGGTTGGGCTGCTGCATCAAATCGAGGATGCCGGTCGCGTCGACCATGTCGGTGAGGCCGTCGGAGCAGAGCAGAAGCCGGTCGCCGTCGAGGAGCTCGACGTGCAATGTGTCGGTTCGCACGTTCGGATACAGACCGACTGCGCGGGTGATGACGTTCCGATATCGGCTGGTCGCTGCGTCGGCTGGCGTCATGGCTCCGGTGCGGATCAACTCGTTGACCATCGAGTGGTCTTCGGTGAGCTGACGGAGCTCATCGTTGCGGACGAGGTACGCGCGGGAGTCGCCGACGTGGACCACGAACGCGGCGCCGCCGCCGATGACACCGGCGACCAGGGTGGTGGTCATGCCTTGGCGACCTGTGGCGGTTGCGGCCTCGTAAACACGCCTGGAAGCGGCGTTCGCTGCTTGGTCGAGAAGCTGCAGCACCCCATTACGCGACTCGCGATGGGAGTCGGACGCAAAGGCGTCGACTGCGGCCTTCAGTTGTGGGGCGTAGCTTTGAAAGGTGTTGACCGTGATCGCACTGGCCAATTCTCCAGCCTTGCGACCACCGACGCCGTCGGCGACGACAAACACGCCGAATTCTTCAGCAGCGAGAAGGGAGTCCTCGTTGTGCTTTCGTTTGAGCCCGACATCCGTCCGAGCATGGAACTTGAGCATGTCCCCCTCGCGCCGTTCACGCAGCGGGACAATAACAGCCCGAACTGTCCGATGGGAAGTCCTGCCGCCTCACTCCACGCGTACGGGGATCCGACGCTCGACAACGGCCGCGCCCGCGGGCTCTCCGAGGACGGTCGGCGTGGCCTGCACGACCAGGAACCACGGTCCGGCCGGCGCTTCGTGCGTCAGTTCTCCGCGCCAGTCGATTCGCCGCTCTTCGCCCGGGGCAAGGCGCGTATCGGCGACCGTCTTCCACGGAGCCGCGTCCTCCAGCGAACGGACCAGGTCGATTTGCTGAGCGGCGGCGCGAACCGGCTCTTCGGTCCCCATGGACTCGAGAAAGATCTCCAGACGAATGCCTCGAAATGGCGAGCCCGTGGGCCAGGCGTGTCCCGCCCCCGTGTTTTGGAGTGCAACCACCGCCTCGACCGGATCTCCACCGCGGATCACAGGTCCAGCCGCGATATCCACGAGAATGCTGACGGCCCGCCCTGCGGCAGATGTGAAGCTGTGGTTCGAACCGCGTTGATCCGCGGAGGCGCCCGGGCTCATGTGGCAGTCCTGACAAGTGATCCCCGCGGCGGCCTGGGGAGAGCGCTGCCACTCACCATAAGTGTCGTACAGCGGTTCGTTGGCGCCGGGCCAGGTGAGTTGGTGGCAGGTTGCGCAGAACTTCGACTCTCGTAGCTCGGGGCTCCAGCCGGTCGGGTGCGGTGCGGCACCGGGGGTCGGGCTTGCGCCGATGACCTTCCCGCCCCGGACGTGACAACTCGCGCAGGTCACCCCCTCGCTGTGCAGGGTCGCGTTGTAGTTGGGGTTGACGTCACCGAGAGGCCGATTCACATCGTCGGTGTCGAACGCGACGAGCACGGGCTGTTGGCTGGCGAGGGGCAAGTGACAGACGGTGCAGGCAGGTGTGCCGATCTCGGCCACAGCCGCGACGAAGGCCTCGCCACCATGGCCCGTCGCGTGGGCGCTTTCCGCCCAGCTGTCGTGAGCCGCGAAGTGGCAGGCGTTGCAGCCCTGTGATGATCGGTTTGCGAGGCCGGCCGGCAGGTCGCCGATGTCGACGGGCAGCGGTCCAGTGAAGACTGCGGTCGGCTCAGGCGTCTCCGGTTCCGGCTCCACGACGGGATCGGGTTCGGGCTGTTTTCGGCCCTTGCCCGCATGGGCGAGTGAACCGAACAAGACCAAGAAAAGCAGAAAGGCTCGGTTAGAAGTCAACGATCTCGGGATGGTCACCGCGTGGGGTGGGCGGGAGCACGATGTGGGTACCCTCGGGGGCATACAGGTCGAGGTAGGTCGAGTAGCCAGCGCTGACCTTCTTCACGTAGTCGCGGGTCTCGCGGAATGGGATGTGCTCGACCCACTCGTCCATCGGCATCTCGGCGCCGGTACCTTTGCGCCATTGCGACACATTGAATGGCCCGCCGTTGTAGCTCGCGACAGCTAGCGGGTATGCGCCCTCGAAGCGGTCCATGAGCAGGCCCAGGTAGAAGATCCCGTACTCTATCGAGAGCGTCGGATCCTCGAGATCACCGGCTGTGAAGGTGACGTTGTGGTCGATGTCGGCAAGCAGATGACCAGTTCTCGGCATGATCTGCATGGCGCCGCTGGCTCCGACCCGACTGACTGCGATGGCGTTGTAGGTGCTCTCCTGCCGCATCAGTCCCAAGACCAGGTACGGGTCGATTCCCTCGGAGCGGGCGTGAGTCCAGATCAGGCGGTCGTGGGCAACTGGATGGGCGAGTTTCCGGCTCGAAGAGATGAGCTGCTCGTCCTCGAGGTCTTCCCACAGGCCGTAGGTGAATCGCGCCGAGTGGTGATGATCTCGGGAGTACAAGAAGAGCGCGCGCCAGTCCTCGGACCGCATCTTCACCTTACGTGCGGCGGTATGACGCTTGTTCGATCCGCTCCGATAGGCCTTTCGCCAGTCTTCGTAGGTCTTCGACATCAAAGGGCCGGAGAGATCGTAGAGGCCGGCTCGCGCGGCGTCATACACCGCTTGCAGCTCGGGGAAGCCGTCCTTGTGGTCCTCTGCGAACTGATAGAGCATTCGCCGAGCTTTTTCCTCCTCGAACCAGTAGCTCTCCGCGTAGCCCTGCGGCGGCAGCAACTCGTCGGCCTTGACGAGCAGGGATTCGGCGCCGTCGATGGGGAGTCGCGGCCCAAACCCGCCATTGGCCCAGGAGAACAGCGCAAATGCGACTGAGCCCTGGTACTTGGAGGCGGCCGCTGGCCCGGCAACAGGAGCCGATCCGTACGTGGTGGCGATGTGCGGCGCGGGGGGCGGTCGAGCGGGTAGGGGAGCGCCAGCCCAGGTGCCGTCGCGAAGGAATGGCTTGTTGACCGGGAGTTCTGGATTGCGTTGGTTGATGATCAGGGCGTACCAGGACCCGGAATCGTTCGCCAGGATCCAATCCTGGTCGGCTTTGGCTTCTTCGTCGCGCTCGAGGGCTTCGAGAGAGCGGGAACGCCAATAGCGCGCCTCGGCTACGTATCGGCCGTTTCGCTTCACGATCGGCGCGAAGCGGGCGAGAGCGGCGTCGTGGTCTTCGTCCATGTAGGTTGCAAAAGCAGCAAAGAAAGCGGCACGTCGACCAGTCCATCCACCGCGGGCTGCGACGGCGTCGAACTGGGCCTGGGCACCTTTGTAGTCCCGAGCGAGCAGGAAGGTGCGCCCGATGTTCTCTTCCTTGCGGCGCCACTCCCGCGTGTTGCCGTGGTTCTTCTGCCCCTGGAGTGCGATGGCTGCGGCCTCTACCTGTCGGCCTCCGCGGTCGAGAACCTTGAACTGACTCCAGAGGTATTTACTGTCTTTCTTTTCGGCGTAGGCCTTGCCATAGAGATCGGCGAGGAAGTCCCAGTGGTGAGTCCTCCAACCGAACGCTTCGGCTGAATCCTCACACCACTTCTGGAGTTTCGGGTCGTCCTCGGCGCGGCGCAGGAGCTCCTCGTATAGCGACCATGCGTCGTCGTAACGGCGAGCATCTCGAAGGGAAACGGCGCGGCTCTTGAGGTGCGGCGTGTCATCTGGAATGACGGTGCCATCCACTCCAGCCTCGTGCAGTTGCACCAGGAGTTCTTCGGCGTAGCGACCCGTGAGAGGTGCCTTGTGATCGATCGCGAGATCCAGGAGCCGTTTTGCTGCGCGCTCCGGTTGATGCTCCACTTCCCACACCGCCAAGCTGAGCTCGATCTGCTCGGAGATTTCGGCATCCTCGTGGTCTTCGTCATAGGCCCGCGCGGCCTCTCGCGCGGCTCCGACTCGGCCCAGTGCGGCGTGTCCGCGGGCGATGATCCTTCCGCAAGCCTCCTTGAATGGGCTGTCGGGATGGTCCTTTTGCAGGCGCTCGCACTCGCGGATCGCGACCCATTCCTTACCGCGCTTCAGATCCTGCTCGGCCTCGTAGTACCCACCCCAGGACGCCAGCGGCCCTTTGGACGAGCGGACCTTGGTAAAGGCTTCAGATGCCAGGTTGTGTCGGCCCGCTTCACGGTGGAGGAGGCCAATAGTGAGCCAGGCAGCATCTCTCTCGCGGCCCCACTTGCGGTGGGCGACGAAGCGCTCGGCTGCGTGGCGCGCGGCCTGGGTGTCTCCAGCACGCATGTGCAGCTGCACCTCGCGGAGGCTGGGCTCCGCCGCGGCCCGCGGTAGTGCCGGGGCGCTCGGAAACCTTTGCCCGACCTCGACAATGGACCGGTATTCGGGTGAGGCCGACACTCGATTGACGGTTTCCTCGACCTCTTCTGCCTCGCTTCCGACATCAGTTCCCGACGCCGGCAGCGTGGCGAGAACCCCACCCAGCACGAGCGCCAACCCGATGGGTACGACACTGCGCGAGAGGGGGGAGGACATCGGCGGGCTCCGGGGGGTGGAGGGTCCGACCTCTACGGTATCGAAGGGTTCCGTGGAGATCGCACACATTCTGTCACGGTATCGGCCGATTTGGCTACAGACCTAAGGTGATTTCTAAGGTCTACTCTTGCCGTGACCAGACTATTCCCTGGATCCGCCGCCGCTAAATCCTCAATCCCAGGGAGACGCCTGCACTTCCCGCAACCCAGGGGGCGTACTCGGTGCCGTTGGCGCGCGTCTTCTTCAAGGGGATCAGCAGGGTGCTGAATCCGCGAAGCTCGAAGGGTTCTCCGACCGGAATAATGAGGTTTCCACCGACTGCCGGGTGGTGTGGAAACTGGAATCCAAACGTCGCCTGCACATTGCGATGACCGATGAGCACATGGGGGTATGGGCGAAACCGAGTGGTCTTGGCGTCGGCCGCATAGGTCGAGAAGTGGTTTGAGCCCAGGGTGAACTGGGTGTGCATACCAGCGCCGATCCGGAGCATGCCAAAGTCCATGACTCCCTCGGTGATGAGCCCCAGTGCCCCCGAGTTCACCGTGCCGGTATTGGCTCCTGCTGACGGATTATCGCGATAGAAGTTGCCATCGTAGAACCAACCCGTGGTACCGGCGACCGCAAAGGAGAAGCCGCCTTCTGGGGCTGGATCGTTCGGGTTGCGGGGCCGTTCGAGCTCGAGGGCTTCGACTCCGGCGGTGGTCACTTTGTAGACTGCGAGCTCGTCGCCGGGAATTCCGACCCAGACCTCTCCGCCCAGGGCGTCGATAGAGGCGTGCAGCTCTGCAGGAACTGAGGCGCCGTCCTGGGCGAGACCGTCGAGGAATCCCGTCCAGATCGCATCGGTGAGCGGCACTTCTGCATCGACACTGTCACCCGACGCGAGCGTTAAATCCCACCGCGCGAGAATCGCGTCGTCAGTCTGAACGTGAATCAAGTGCCGGCCGGGAACGAGCTTGATGTTGCCTGCGGCGCCGACCTCTGTCTCTCGCCCGTCGATGACCAGCTCGCTACCCTCGGGAAGTCCCGCCGGCGCCAAGCTTGCCGGGAGCGAGTTCTTGACCATTTCCTGGACCTTGCCATACTGAACCCTCTGAGGGGCCTCGGCGATATCGTAGGGCGTAACCGACCTGTCGGGATCCAGGGCCACGGCATCGAACCACGGTTTCTCGATGGCCAGGCCATTGAGATCCATGCGGTAGGGCTCGGCCTGGTCATCTTCGCCCAGCGCGGTGTCGAAGTAGCGATTTACCGCGAACCCCTGGTACGCGAGGGCGGCGTAGAGCTTGCTGCGATCGGTCTCGTCGCGGACAACCCCGATCGCGGCGATGGGCCCCGCGAGATCGCGCATGATGACGAGCTCGCCGTCGAACTTGGTCTCGTAGGTCCTGACCTCCTGCAAGACCGTGTCCAGTGTGTTGTAGGCGGCTTGATCGGCTGGCGTCCATGCAGTTGCCGCCGAGCGCAGGTCCAAGGAGGTCAAGGCGCCGAGGGAGGCTCCGGCCTGCTCCGCGACAAAGGCGCGGGTCATGTCGTCGGGTGGCGATAGCCACACGACTTCGGCAGCGAGGGACGATTGGGGGGCCAAGAGGAAGGTGAGGCCGAGACTCAAGAGCATGTGAGTTTGTCTCCGCTCACCGAGCACTTCACTTCGCCCGGTCGCTCGATAGTGACGTTCGCAGTGTAGCTATTGTTGAGGTAGATGACTTTGATCTGGCAAGGTCCAGCTGGGAAATTTCGAATCCTGGCAGACGCGGTACCGTTGCCGTTGACGCCACTACACGTCACCGTCACCGACGATGCGTCGGGGAGTACCACCAAAGCGCCGCGGATTATCGGGGCGCCCGGCGCGGCCGTCGGCGCCGGAGCTGGAGCTGC